>Ga0315902_10002575_pt1 | contig 28062 bp, 23 predicted proteins | sample LakEriMetagenome_9_FD_203523 | JGI IMG/M metagenome (GOLD analysis project Ga0315902, IMG submission 203523) | Freshwater fungal communities from buoy surface, Lake Erie, Ohio, United States - Buoy 12 MA117 | ecosystem: Environmental > Aquatic > Freshwater > Lake > Lake biofilm | place: USA...
CGTCGCCGAACTTCTTCTCGAGCGTCTGGCGGACCTTTTCGAGCTGCTTGTAGGTCGAGGCGAACATCGGATCGTGGGCCATGTGGGCCACGGGGAGCGGCGTCCGCACGCCGGCCACCACGTCTTCGCCCTGGGCGTTGACGAGATACTCGCCGTAGAAGACGTCCTCACCGGTGGCGGGGTCGCGGGTGAAGGCCACGCCGGTGGCGCAGTCGTCGCCCATGTTGCCGAACACCATGCTCTGCACGTTGACGGCGGTGCCCCACTCGTCGGGGATCTTGTACTTGCGGCGGTAGAGGATGGCCCGCTCGTTCATCCAGCTGCCGAACACGGCGCCGACCGACCCCATCAGCTGCTCGAACGGATCCTGTGGGAAGGTCTTGCCCGTCCGGTCCTTGATGAGCCGGAGATACCGCTTGATCAGCTCGCGGAGGTGCTCCTCGCCGAGGTCGGTGTCGTCGTGGACGCCCAGCTGGTGCTTGAGCCCCTCCATCACCTCCTCGAACGGCTCGTGCTCGTTCTCGTGCCGCTTCTGTACGCCCATCACGACGTCGCCGTACATCTGGATGAAGCGGCGGTAGGAGTCGTAGGCGAAGCGGGGGTTGCCGGTGGCCTCGGCGAGCCCCTTCACCGTCTCGTCGTTGAGGCCGAGGTTGAGGATCGTGTCCATCATGCCCGGCATGCTGTCGCGGGCACCGCTCCGCACGCTCACGAGCAGGGCGTTCTTCGGGTCGCCGAACTTCTTGCCCGTCTCCTTCTCCAGGAGCTTCACGAACGCGGCGACCTCGTCCTCGAGTCCGGCCGGGAACTTCTTCTTGTTCTTGTAGTAGTCGATGCAGACCTGTGTGGTGATCGTGAAGCCCGGGGGCACGGGCAGGCCGATCTTGGTCATCTGCGCGAGGTTGGCCCCCTTGCCGCCGAGCAGCGGCTTCATCGTGCCGTCGCCGTCGCACTTCTTGGCCCCGAAGTAGTAGATCATCCGCCCCGCCTTGCCCCCGGCACCTCCCGACTTCGAGGCGGCTTTGCTGGCGGCGGGCTTCTTGCGGGTCGTGGTGGCCATGTGGGGGACGATGCCTTTCGTGGAAGGAACGGGGAGGGAACCGCGTTTTCTGCGGGAAACCTGCCAGAATCTACGTTCGCCGCCGGGGGGCGTCAACGACGCCGCCCAGCCCCATCCACGCCGCCGAATTCACCGCCGGCAGCGGCCGAAACTGGCCCCGACACGCTGCCCCCCATTTGGTACACCTCCCTCCAGCGACCTCCCGGAAGGCTGGTGTCGCCCGCCCGGACACGGATGCCGGACGGTGACGTTGCCCGTCATACCGAGTCGCCGAGGTCGAAATGTCGCTGGCCCTGCAGATCGTCGCCTGGTTCGTCGGGATGTCGATCTTCATGTCGATCGTGGAGCATCAGGTGCATGCCCGCATGATGCACAAGCGGCCGCGGCTCTTCTTTCTGAAGAACCTGCGGGCCCGGAACCGGATGTTCACGAGCCACGCCATCGAGCATCACCGGCAATACCTCAAGCACTTTCACGACGAGCCCGTGCCGCACGGCGAAGACCGGGGCATCCGGCTCAACGTCTGGGAAGGCCTCGTGGAGTCGCTCCCGTTGACGCTCCTGCTCGCCCCGTTCACGACCGTGGGCGCCCTGATGTTTCCGTTCGTGGTCTGCCTCCACCACCTCACGTGGAATCTCGTGCACCTCGAGATGCACAAGCCCGAGGGCAGCTTCTTCTCGAAGTGGCCCATCTACCGAAAGCTCGCCCAGCACCACTTCCTCCACCACCGCCACCCCGACAAGAACTTCAACGTCTTCCTGCTCGTCGGCGACTGGCTGTTCGGCACGATGGTGAAGCCCACCGAAGAAGAGCTCGCCGACATGAGGGCCCAGGGCATCGCCTGAAACGGACCTCGCGCGTGGGTCGGGGGTGCCCATGCCCCGCGAGCCGGACGCTCGCTCCGGGCATCCGTGCCCTTCGCTCGCTCGATGGCGGCTGCGCTCTCGGCATCCTGCCTTCGCTTGCCGCCAACGCCGGCTCGCGGGGCACGGGCACCCCCTCCCAAGACGTCGATCCTGGAGAAGAGGAGGTGAGGGGCCGTCCACGCCGCGAGAGCCGGCGTGAGCTGCCAAGCGCAGGCAGGATGCCGGAGCGCAGGCAGGTCCGAGTGAGCGAAGCCCAGGATGGGCGCAGCGAACGTCCGGCTCTCGGGGCGTGGACGGCCCCTCACCGGCGCAACACCGGCTACTCGTGCTTGCCGAGCCAGTCGTCGATGAAGCGCTCGAGGCTGCCGTCCTCGCGCATCCGTAGGATCGCGGTGTTGAGCGGCTCACGGAGCTGGCTGCCGGCCGGCAATCCCAGACCGAAATCGAACGACTCGAAGACCGGTCCGACGAGCCGGACCGTGCTGCGATTGCCCTGCGTCACGAGAAACATCAGCTGCTGGTTTTCCGACACCACCGCCTCCACCATGCCGAGCGCGAGCGCGTCGAGCGCGTCGTTGATCGTGGCGAATTCCTGCGGGATGCCCCCTCGTTGCTGCACGGCCGGCCCGGACACGGCGGCCGCCTGCACGCCGACCACCCGGCCGGCGAGGTCGCGCGGGCCGTGGATCGTGCCGGTCACCCGCTCGGCCGTGATCGTCGCGGTGAGCACGCTCGTGAACGCGGCGATCAAGCCGATGCCCCCCACCATCCAGGAAAAGGCCAGGAGCCGGCCGAGCACGCTGTCGACGTGCTTGTCGTCGCAGCCCCCGGTGATGATCGTCGACATGATCCACCAGATCGCCTCGCCGACGCCCCGCGGGTAGGCCGCCGGAAACGAGTGCTCGTTGCGGCCCCGCTCGAACCACCAGAGAAGGTGGCCCGAGATCAGCGCCAGTGCCACGACGATGCCTGCCAGCTCGAGCAGCCGCCACGAGACCATCGACCGCACCGCCGCGAGGAAGCCCGTCTCGTTCCGCTGCCTGACGGCGATCCGGAGACCGGAATGGAAGATCGGGTGGGTGAGATCGATGATCCGTTCCCGGTCTTCGGTGATCGCGATCGGCCCCAGCACCACGTCGGCCTTGTCCGACGGGAGCAGCTCGATCAGCTCAGGAAACCGCTGCACCCGGACGAATTCCGTCTCCGCGCCGAGCCTCCCGGCGAGGTTCTCCCAGATGTCGATCATCACGCCCACCGGCCGCTCGCCCGTCCACTCCACCGCGGAGGCGATCGGCATGACGCCCACCCGCAGCTGCTGCACCTGCGGAGCGGCCGCCGCCGGCTCCGGAGCGACCGGCGCCGGAGCGTCGGCCCGACCAACCGCAGCCACGAGGAACGTCCCCGACAGCAGGATCACCACGCATCCGATTCGATTCATGCTCTCTCCTTCCGCCGACTGAATGCGGATGACGTGACGCCTCGACTGCCGAGGACGAGGAGCCCCGCTCCCACCGCGCCGCAGATCACCGCCGCCGGCACGACCCAGCCGGGGGCGTTGGCGAGCCCTTCCGCCGATGCGCCGCCGGCCATGGCCGAGGCCAGGGCCCTGCGGCCCCCTGCCAGTGCCACGACGGCCAGCGGCATCGTATTGTGCACCAGGTGGCAGACGATCGCAGGCAGGATGCTGTGCGTGGCCACCGTCACGGCGCCGAGCACAAGGCCGAGCGCGAACGTCTGGGGCATCCGCTCCGGCAGCAGATGAAAGACGGCGAAGCAGGCTGCTTGGGCTACGATCGCCGTGACCAGCCGCGATCGGGTCGGCGTTCTGCCGGCGAACGCCGCCAGCACCCAGCCGCGGAACAGCAGCTCCTCGCAGACCGCCGGCACGGCCGCCATCAACACCCAGGCAAGCCACAGCGGCCGGTTCAGCATCAACTCGAGGAGCCGGCGATTGAGATCCTCCGCCTCGGCAGACAGGCTCGTGCCCTTCACGGCCAGCAGCGTCGCGGCGCCGAGGCCGAACACGGCCGCCCCCACGAGCGCGGCGCCGCCGAGGCTGGCGGCGACCGCCGGCCAGCGGCCGACGACCAGCCCCGGCCACCGCAGCGAAAACGTGCGGACGAGGTTCACACGCTGCCACCACACCGCAAGCATCAGCGGCACGAGCACCGTGAGCACCTGCTGCATCGGGATCGCGAGCGAGAGGTCGTCGGGCGTGAGCCCCTGGGCATACCAGAGCGCTGCCAGGCCGGCCACCAGCGGCACGATGCCTTCCACGACCGTCGGCCTCTCTCGGCGGCCGGGCCGGGCCAGGCCGCTCGCGGCCGCGTCGGGACCACGGAAGAGAATGTCCTCGTCGGTGAGCATGAGCGACGTCACGGCGAGCAGGAGGCCCGTCAGCAGGCAGGACGAGACGAGCGTGACGGCGAGGCCGCCGAGCACCGCGATCGCCGAATCGGCGGCGGCCGTGCCGACCTCGAACGCGGTGCGGCCCACGAGCACCTGCCCCGCGAACGGCACCGCGGCGATCGGGCTCGCCACCCGCATGCCGGGCAGCAGGGCCGTGCCGGCCAGCGCGCTGACGAGCAGGATCACCGGCGTGAGCGTGTTCTGGGCCTCCTTGCCGCTCTTGGCCGCGGTGGTGACGGCCAGGCAGGTGGCGGCCGAGAGCGCCGCCAGCCCCACGAACGCCGCCACGCTCACGAGGATCGGCAGCGGGCTCGCCGGCAGTCCCAGGCTCAGCCCCTGCGGCAAAAACCGTCCCGCTACCGCGGCCGTGCCCAGGATCGAGAGCACGTTCACCACGAGCGTCGCCAGCGTGACGGCGAACACGGCCAGGAACTTGCCGAACACGATGTCGCGGGTTGCACAGGGGGCGATGAGCAGCGTCTCGATCGTGCCGCGTTCCTTCTCCCCGGCGATCGCGTCGATCGCCGGATAGAAGGCGCCGGTGAGTGTGAGCACCGCGAGCAGCACGAGCACGCCGCCGGCCACCACCGGCGCGATCGGCCGCACCGGCAGGGGCGTTTCCCCGGGCTTCTCGTCGGGATAGGCGAGCCGCAACGGGTCGAGCATGGCGACGGGCAGGCCGGCGGCGGCGATCCGCCGCTTTCGCGCGTCGGTGGCCACGGCCCGCATCGCGGTCGTGAACTGCTCCCGCACCCGGGGCTCGAGCGTTCGCTTGGCGCCCCAGCGCACCGGAACCACCACGGTGCCACGGCCGTCGAGGTCGTCGACGATCCCGGGATGGGTCTCCACCCACAGATCGGCCTCGCCGGCATCCACCCGCCGCCGGGCCTCGGCCGGAAGCGCGACGTCGATCCGCAACGCCTCCGGCCAGCCTTCCCTCGCGTCGCCGGTGGTCGTCTGGTCGACGGCGGCCACCCGCCGGACGAACTCCCCCGCATCCCGTCCCGACGCCACGACCCGGATGGGCCGGGGGGCCCGCTCCGCCTCGATCTCGACGGCCGCTGTCCGCAGGCCGAGCGCCGTCGAGAGCGCGAGGATGGGGTAGGTCGCCACCGGAAGGAGCAGCGTGATGAAGAGCGTGCGGCGGTCGCGGATGAACTCGACCAGGTCGCGACGTGCGATGGCCAGCGCCGCGGCCAGCCCGCTCGGACCGTGTGCATCCGCCGCGTTCATGATGCATCCCCCGAGGCTGGCACCGCGTCGATCGCCGCGAAGAAGGCCGCCTCGAGCGTCGGCGGGCCGCCGGACGGTGCGGCCGCGACGAGCGCCTCGCGGGTGCCCTCGGTCACCACGCGGCCGGCGTGAATCACGACGAACCGGTCGCAGCGATGCTCGATTTCGTGGAGCCGATGCGTGGAGAGCAGGATCGCGTGCCCCTCGACCTTGAGGTCGGCCAGCAGCGCGAGCAGGTCGCGGGAGCCGAGCACGTCGAGGGCGCTGGTCGGCTCGTCGAGCACGAGCGCCGGCGGGTCGTGCACGAGCGCCCGGCCGACCGACACCCGCTGCCGCTGGCCCGAGGAGAGCCGGCCCGCGGGCCGGTCGGCGCACGACCGCAGCCCGAGCACGTCGAGCAGCCGGGAGACGCGGGCTTCGCGCTCGTGGGCGTCGAGCCCGTGCAGTCGGCCGAAGGAATCGAAGACTTCGCGGGGCGTGAGCCGGTCGGGCACGCCCGTCGTCGCCGAGACGTAGCCGAGACGCCGCCGCACGCCCACCGGGTCGGTGCGTACGTCGTGGCCACCAACCCGCGCCGTGCCGGCCGTGGGCTTGAGGAGCGTCGCGAGCACCCGGAGCGTGGTGGTCTTGCCCGCGCCGTTGGCGCCGAGCAGGCCCACCATCTCACCGGGGCGAACCGTCAGCGACACGCCTTCCACCGCCTTCACGACGCCGCCGTCACTCGCGCGGTAGTGCTTGACGAGATCGACGACTTCGATCACACGAAGGCTCCTGGCAGTGCGCGGGCGGGGCCGCGATCACTGCTCCATGACCTCGGCTTCCTTCGTCTTCGCGAGGTCGCCGACCTTCGTCTCGTACTTCTTCGTGAGCTCCTGCACCTCCTCCTTGCAGGAGTCGCAGTCGTCCTCGGTGAGCGTGCCGTCCCCCTTCTCGGTGTCGGCCGCCTTGTTGGCGTCGCGGCGGACGTTGCGGATGGCCACCCGGGCCTCCTCGGCGAGCTCCTTGATGCGGGCCGTCATCTTGCGGCGAACGTCGGTGGAGAGGGCCGGAATCGTGATCCGGATCACGCGGCCGTCGCTCTGCGGATTGAAGCCGAGGTCGCTCGCCTGGATCGCCTTCTCGATGTCCTTGATCGTGCCCGGGTCGAACGGCCGCACGACGATCTGATTGGGCTCGGGGGCGCCCACGCTTGCCAGGGCCTTGATCGGCGTCGGCGAGCCGTACACCTCGACCCGCAGCGAATCGACGAGTCCGGGGTTGGCCCGCCCGGTGCGGATGCCCGTCAGCTGCTGGCGGAAGACCTCCGCCGCCTTCTCCATCCGTTCCTCGGCATCGAGCAGAATGTCGTCCGCGGGCATGGTCCGCCGCTCCTCGTGAAGGTCGTCTGTGGATCGCGCGGTGCACGTGCCGCGGCGCGTCAGGATTGTGGCACGGTCGGCAGCCGGGGGGCAAGCACGCCGGCCGGTTCACCAAACGCTCACGCCCGGGAGCCCTGCGGCTCCGGGCCGCCGATCAGCGTGCCGATCCGCTCGCCCGCGACCGCCCGCTCGATGTTGCCGTCGCGGCGGTAGTTGAACACGAGGATCGGCATCCGGTGCTCCATGCACTGCGAGATGGCCGTGGCGTCCATCACCCGCAGGTTCTGCTCCCGCACCTGCTGGTAGGAAAGCTCGCGGTAGAGCACGGCGTGGGGGTTCTTTTCCGGATCGTCGGAGTAGACGCCGTCCACCCGCGTGGCCTTCATGAGGATGTCGGCGCCGAGCTCGAGCGCCCGCTGGGCCGCGGCGGTATCGGTCGTCACGTAGGGGCTGCCGGTGCCGGCGGCGAGGATCACGATCCGCCCCTTTTCCAGGTGCCGCCGGGCCCGCCGGCGGATGTAGGGCTCCGCCACGCCATCCATGCGGATCGCGGTCATCAGCCGCGTCTGGGCGCCGAGGCTCTCGAGGGCGTCCTGCAGGGCCAGCCCATTGATCACCGTGGCCAGCATGCCCATGTAGTGGGCCGTGGCCTCCTGGATCGCGGCATTGCCGGCGGTGAACGAGCCGCCGCGGAGGATGTTGCCGCCGCCGATCACCACGGCGAGTTCCACGCCCCGCGACACCGCCTGGACGGTTTGCCGCGCGATGTGCACGACCTCGTCCATCGAGATCCCGCGCTCTCCGGGCCGCGCGAAGCTCTCGCCCGAGAGCTTGAGCAAAACACGTCGAAGCGGGGTGGTCGTCATGGCGTCACCGTACCCGAAGGTCAGCCGCCGAGCTTCCAGTTCTCGACCGACTTGATCTCGAGGCCGGCCGACTTGGCCAGCTGGCCCACCGTCTGCTTGTCGTCCTTCACGAACGGCTGCTCGAGCAGCACGCATTGGCTGAAAAAGTTCCGCAGCCGGCCCTCGATCATCTTGGCGATGATGTTCTCCGGCTTGCCCTCCTTGCGGGCGGCCTCGGAGAGAATCTCCCGCTCCTTCTCCACGACCGCGGGATCGAGGTCTTCCTTGCGGATGGCCTGCGGGGCCAGGGCCACGACGTGCATGGCGACGTCCTTGGCCACCTCGGCCGCATTGGCGGCGGAGGTGTTGCCGGCGATCTCGACGATCGCGGCCTTCGAGCCGTCGTGGTGGGCGTAGCCGCCGCACGGGGCGTCGATCCGCTTGATGCGGCTCAGCTCGAACACCTCCCGCATCCGGTTGAACAGGTCGTCCTTGAGCTCAGCCAGCGTCTTGCCAGGATGGGCCAGGCTCTTCTGAGCCATCAAGTCCGCGGGCGTGGCCGCGCCGGGGCCGAGGGCGAGCGTCTTGGCGATGTCGTTGCAGAGATCCTTGAAGTCGGGGCTGCCGGCCACCGGGGGACTCTCACACTTGAACTCGATGATCGCGCCCACGCCCTTGGCGGGGTCGGTGTAGACGGCGAGGCGGCCGCACGACGTCTCGCGGTCGGCCCGCATCGACTGGGTCTTGATGCCCTGCTTCCGCAGCCACTCGACGGCCTGCTCCGTATTGCCGCCACACTCCATGAGCGCCTTCTTGCACTCCATCATCGGCAGCCCGGTCTTCTCACGGAGGGCCATCACGGCCCCGGCGGTGATCTCAGCCATCGTTCAAGCTCCTCGTGGTCTGGACGTGGAAAGAGTTTTTCCCAGGGCCCGGAGACCGGGCCGCGCGGGACGATACGGAGGGCAGCCGCGATCAGGTCGTGGGCTTCGGCACCGACCGCTTGGCCACCATCGGGCGGGCCTTCGGCTTCGGCTTGCCGCCGGCCTCGCCCTCGGCCCCTTCGCCCTTGACCTGCTCCTCGGAGGCCGTCGTGGCCTTGCCCTCGGCGATCGCATCGGCGAGCCGGGCGGCCACGAGCTCGATCGAGCGGATCGAGTCGTCGTTGCCGGGGATCGGCAGGTCGACCACGTCGGGATCGCAGTCGGTGTCGATCAAGGCGACCGTGGTGATGCCCATCTTGCGGGCCTCGTTGATCGCGTTCTTCTCCTTCTTGGGGTCGAACACGACGAGGCACTCCGGCAGCCGCGACAGGGTGCGGATGCCACCGAGGTTGCGGAGCATCTTGCGGTGCTCACGCCGCAGCGACGACTGCATCTTCTTCGAGTAGGTCGAAAACGCCTCCGAGGGGAGCAGCGCCTCGAGTTCCTCGAGCCGGGCGAGCCGGTTGCGGATCGTGCGGAAGTTGGTGAGCGTGCCGCCGAGCCACCGCTCATTGACGTAGGGCATGCCGCAGCGGGCCGCCTCGCGGGCCACGGCCTCGGCTCCCTGCCGCTTGGTGCCCACGAAGAGCACGATGCTGCCGGTCGAGGCGACCTGCTTGAGATACTTCTTGGCCCGCAGGAGGCCGCGGATCGTCTCGCGGACGTCGATGATGTGAATGAGGTTGCGGCGGCCATGGATGTAGGGCCGCATCTTGGGGTTCCAGCGGCTGGCACGATGGCCGTAGTGGACACCCGCTTCAATCAATTCCTGGGCCAGGACGTTCGACACGCGGACACGCTCTCGGGAGGGAGGGATGGGAATCTGGGGGATGGACGAATCGAAACTTTGACACTATCGGCTTTTTTCAGGCCGTGTCAACGCGACCCCGCCACCCCCGCAAATGCCGCGGGGCCGGGGGCGATACTGGATTTTCCCACGGGGATGCTAGACTCGCCGGGCTCCGGTTTCCCCCTCCCCCTCGCCCGGCCTCACAGCCGCCATTTCGCAGACATGCGTCACGTCCTCTCGGCCACGGTCCAGAACGTCCCGGGAGTGCTCGCCCACGTGTCGGGCATGCTCGCCTCCCGGGGTTACAACATCGACAGCCTCGCCGTCGGCGAGACCGAAGATCCCCGCTTTTCCCGGATGACGTTCGTGCTCCGGGGCGACGACCGGGTGCTCGACCAGGTTCGCCGTCAGCTGGAGAAGATCGTCACGGTCGTCCGCGTCGACGACATCAGCTCCCGCAACTACGTGGAGCGCGACCTGATGCTGCTCAAGGTCGCGGCCCCGGCCGGCGCCGCCCGCACCGAGGTCAAGGAGCTGGCGGAGATCTTCCGCGGCCGGATCGTCGACGTGGCCGGCGACAGCGTGATCGTGGAGATTTCGGGCACTGAAAAGAAGCTCGAGGGCTTCATCGAACTGATGCGTCCCCGCGGCATCCTCGAACTCGTCCGCACCGGGCGGATCGCGATGGTGCGGGGCAGCATGCCCACCCGCGAACTCACCGAGGCGGCCGGCGGCGGCCGCCCCGCCGACGCCGCCGACGCCACCGACTCACTCGCCTGACACTCACCCCCCCAGGAGCATCCCGTGCCCGCGACGATCTACTACGACGCCGACGCCGACCTCGCCGCCCTCAAGGGCAAGACCATCGCCATCATCGGCTACGGCTCCCAGGGCCACGCCCAGGCCCAGAACCTTCGCGACAGCGGGCTCAACGTCGTGGTGGCCCAGCGTCCGGGCGGGCCCAACTACGAACTGGCCAAGAGCCACGGCTTCTCGCCGATGAGCGTCGAAGACGCCGTCAAGCAGGCCGACGTGATCAACATCCTGCTGCCCGACGAGCTCGCGGCCGACGTCTATCGCTCGGCGATCAAGCCCCACCTCAAGAAGGGCGCCGTGCTGATGGCCAGCCACGGCTTCAACTTCCACTTCGGCCAGATCGAGCCGCCCGCCGGCCACGACATCCTCCTCGTGGCTCCCAAGGGTCCCGGCCACCTCGTCCGCAGCGAATACGTGAAGGGGGGCGGCGTGCCCTGCCTGATCGCGCTCGGTCCGAATGCCGGCCCCGAGACCAAGAAGATCGGCCTCGCCTATGCCAAGGGCATCGGCGGCACTCGCGGCGGCGTGATCGAGACGACGATCGCCGAGGAGACCGAGACCGACCTCTTCGGCGAGCAGGCCGTGCTCTGCGGCGGCGTCTCGGAGCTCATCAAGGCGGGCTTCGACACGCTCGTCGAGGCGGGCTATCAGCCGGAGATGGCCTACTTCGAGTGCCTCCACGAGATGAAGCTGATCGTCGACCTGCTCTACCAGGGCGGCCTCGAATACATGCGCTACAGCGTGTCGAACACGGCCGAATACGGCGACTACACCCGGGGCAAGCGGATCATCACCGACGAGACCCGCGCGGAAATGAAGAAGATTCTCGAGGAGATCCGCTCGGGCGAGTTCGCCCGCGACTGGATCCTCGAGAATCGGGCCGGCGCCGCGATGTTCAAGAGCACCCGCCGCCGCGAGCGTGAGCACCAGCTCACGAAGACCGGCCGCCAGCTCCGCAAGATGATGAAGTGGATCGAGTCGAAGGAAGTTTGAGTCCGTTGGGGGTGCCGTGTCGTTCGGCCTCCATCGGCTCCGGGTCGGCATGAGTTGCCTCGCGGTGGCCGCGGCGGCCAATGCTCGGCATCCTCACGCCGGCCCCTCAGCCTCCCCGCTTTCGAGTGCTTCCGTTAGAAAGAGGAACATATGACGCCCGAGGAATACCAGGCACGCAGCCTCTACGAGCAGCTTCAGCCGGGCGACCGGGTGGAGGTGGTGCACGGCGTGACGGTGGGCTCGAGCGCCAAGTGGAGCACCACGACCGTCGGCAAGGTGCTGCGGACGGAGCGGCGGCGGCACGGCCTCCACTTCCGTCGCAACCCCGACGACAAGGTTTACAGCGACGTGCTGATCCTCGCCCGCGACGACGGCGAGCTGACCACGGTCACGATCGACGAGTTCACCCGGCTGCGCCGCGTGTAGTCCCGTCACGCCGTGACGGGAGCGGTCCGAACCTCACATCGATGAGCGGAGAATCCGTCATGAACGCTGCCCCTGCGGTGGTGCGTTCCCTCTTGGTGATGGCGTTGGCGATTGCGTTGCTCGGGGGCGTGGGTCTTTGGCCCCTGGCCGCCCTCGGCCAAACCAAGAAGGAAGAGGCCGAGTATCTGGCCGCCCCCGCGGCCGACCAGATCGGCGCCGACTTTCTCGAGCCGGCCGTGCGACAGGCGGTGGCCAACGGTGTCGCCACGCTCCTCGCCCGGATGACGGCCGAGGACAACGACCTCGGCCTCGCCTTCCCGCCATCGCAGTCGCGGAAGGTGATCGAGGTCGTGGAGGTGCCGGCGAAGCGGGTGCAGGTGGAGTATCCGGTGTGGGAAATGGTCGAGGTCGAGGTCGTCGAGCCGGTGCTGGAGAGCGGCCAGCCGACCGGACGGTTCGCGAAGGTCAAGCGGAAGGTGCCGGGCAAGAAGATCGGCACGCGGACGGTCGACCGACTCGTGCCCAACAAGGACGGCAGTGAGACGATGAAGGTGCCGAAATATGGGCCGGGCGGCCCCGCCGCGTGGGCGGTGAACCTCCCGGGGCTCAACGGCATGGCGCTGTACGTGCTCGTGAAGGCCGGCCTCGGCAAGCATCCGGCCACGGTGAAGCATGCCGCCGCCTTGGCCGATCACGCCGGCGAATACATCGGCCTTCCCGACCACACGTTCGACGTCGCCTGGATGGCGGCCGGCCTCGCCGTGCTCGGGCCCGATTCGCCGCACGAAAAGGTCGCCCGGCGGCTGATCGCGAAACTGATCGACGGTCAGATCAGCGAAAAGGGCGACCTCGCAGGCCTCTGGGGTCCGGTCTGCGTGAATTACGGCTATTTCGGCAAGCTCTTCACGCTTGGACAGACGGTTCGCCAGGAGTTGGATGTCACCATCGCCAAGAAGCTCGAGACCGCGACGGGGGCGGATCAGGCGCGGCTGGTGGCGATGGGCAACGAGATGCAGGCGTTCGCCACGGCCTATGCGAAGACCCATCGCGACGTGTTTCGCGCCGGCACGAGGATGCTCCAGATTCAATCGCCCTATAAGTTCGAGGAGGATGCCATCCTGCCCGGCCTGCCCTACAACGCCTACCAGTGGGTCGTCTCCGACGTCGAATCGACCGAAGCCGCCGCCTTCGCGATCGCGGTGGCGAAGCGGGCCGGACTGCTGCCGAAGGAAACGAACCGGCTGCTCATCCGCGGCAAGAAGATCCACGCGCCCGTCAAGACCGAGGCCGTGGTCAAGGCGGCGGCCAAGCGGATGGCGGCCGCGATCGACGCCGACGGCGGCGCGACGGCGCTGGCGTTCGTGGCCGACAACACGGGCTTCGAGAAGACCGGCTTTCCGGCCCCGGACTTCGCCACCCCCGACGCGATGCCGCCCATGTTCGGCTTCCAGACGGCCTGCACGACCGTGGCGGCCCAGAAGACGCTCGAGTCGCTCGCAGCGGTCGATGCCTCGCTCGACAATCAGCTCGCGGAGCCGCGGAAACGGGCCCACGCCCGCACGGAAGCGATCGCCGCTCGCTGGTACAAGGAATCGGCCAACCCCGCCGCGGATGTCTGGAAGGGCATGTATGCACCCGTGAAGGTGTCGCATGCCGATCTCGCGAAATCGGCCACGCTCGAGATGCTGGCGCCATCCGACACCGCCGTCGAGTCGCTGCCGTGGGGGCCGTCGGGCAGCCTCTATCGCATCGTGCCCGGCTTCCGCGGCCTGTTTGCCGGGGCCGAGGCCAAGGGGCGCTTTGGAAACGATCTCTTCCGCCGGATCGCGTACCGGCTCGTCGCGCTGCAGGACCAAAACGGCCAGTGGTCGAGTGCCGGCAACCATCTCCTCTCGACGGCGGGCGAGTCGCTGGGGATCGGACGCTTCGCCAACGCGTGGCACGAGTGGCTCAACCGCAATCCCCCGTTGAAGATCGGCGCGCCGGACCCGATGACGTACGAAACGATTCTCCAGCACAGCCTCCACCACCATGGGCACCACCGCGGCAGCCACCGCCACCACTATCACGCGGCGCCGTGGCCGGACGCGGGCGCGTTTCCGACGCTCGCCAGCCTGCTCTTTCTCGTCGAAGCGATCGACGGTCCCGTGAGCCTCGACGGGATCACGATCCTTCCTCCGCCCTCGACGGAGCCGGCGGACGAGGCCGATCCCGACAAGCCACCCCCGCGGCTCACTCCCGTCGAGGCCGTCCGCCGCGTGCCGCGGCCCAACGAGCCGCGTCAGGAACTCTTCGACGCGATCATCGCCACACGCTGGCCCCGCAAGGCAGCCCCCACCGAGCCCGCTCCGCCGGCCGCCCCGGCCGCCGGCCAGGCGGATGAGAAGCCAGCCGCGGCGGCGAAGAACGAGGAGCCGGAAGCGGAGGATGATGGCCTCGGCACGTTCGAAGACCTTCTCAAGCCCGCCGACTCGAAAGAGTGATCCGCAGGACCGCGAGTCGGGGGATGATCCGAAGTTCCCCATAAAAGCCCCCAGGCGCAAGCCGGGGGATAATGTGGGGCGCTTCAACCCCGGGGCCGGGGATGTTCGGAGTGGATACCACATTATCCCCCTGCTTGCGCATGGGGGCTTCCATGCAGTCGTCCGGCAAGACGCGCCAGCCGAGAGTGGATCACTGCCTCCGGAGCACGGTGATGCAATCGCCGAAGCGGGGTACGCCGATGCGCAGCGGCCCGCGCGGCGACTTCCACGTCCACATCGACTCCTGCCGCACGATCTCGAGCCCAGCGGCCCTGGCCCAGCGGCGGACATCCGCGCGGGAGATGGGCGACCGCCAGCCGTGGTCGCCCTCTGACTGCCGTCCCGCTCCCGGATCCTCGATTCCTTCGACCCGTCGCCTCAACCAGCCCACGACTCGTCGCAGCAGTCCGCCCCGACCGCGATCGGCGTGATGGATCACCGCCACGCCCCCCGGCCGCAGCACCCGCGCGATCTCGCCGACATACCGGGCGAACTCGTCCGGCCCCACGTGGACGAGGCAGTCGTAGCTCCACATCCCATCCACCCCGGCGGTGAGATCGCGCGGCAGGTCGGCGGCCTGCGAGAGCCAGGTGCGCAGCCGACCGCGGCCGGCGAGCCGCTGCCGGCAGGCGTCGAGGCAATTCGCCGAGATGTCGCAGAGCACGAGCGTGCCCGCGCGGTCGACGAGCGGCTCCGACCAGCGACCGTGCCCCGGCCCGATCTCCAACAGCGTGCCGCCAGCAGGCAACAGCGGTAGATAGCGGGCCAGGAGTCCAGCCTTCCACTCGTCGTAAGCCACGCCGCAGCCCCGGGCCTGACCGTCCCACTCGTCGCCGTTTTGCGACCACGGATCGTGCAGATCCCACTGGGCGAGATTATTTTGAACCGAGTGGTCACGCCCCGCCCCCGCACCGGCCTGCGCCGCCTCGACCGCCCGGATGCGGGACTCGGCCGCCAGCCGCCATTGCCGCGCGGGCTCACCGAACCGGCGTTCGAGTTCGACGAGCATGGGCAGCCAGCGGCGCGACAGTTCCGCCTTCACGCGAGCGAGTTCGGGCCAGGTCATGCCCGACAGCCCTGCATTGCGGGACGACTCTCCCGCGACCAGCGGCTGCCCGGGCACCGCGATTCCTAGGAAGACGCACACCCGGGCGAGGACGCCGTCCGGATCGCTGGCGATCTCGTCGTGGAACAGCAAGAGCAGCCGGTCCGGTCGCACGTGCCGCTCCCACACGTCGAGCGTGCGGATGAAGTCGGTGCGAAGCACGTTGGCCGTGGACGCGCACGCCTCCAGCAACTGCGACTCGGTCGGCCGCGCCACGCCATCCCGACTCAACTGGTGGAGCCCGCCGGAGACCGCGCGGGTGACGGGATCCCGCATGATGAAGATCACGCGGATGTCAGGCATCACCCGGACGATCTCCGCGACGGCACCGTCGTCGAGCGTTGCATAGGCCGGCGTGAAGTCGCAGGCGATGGTGTCGTGGGGGGCCGACGCGAAGATGCCGGCGTAGTTCTCCCATGAGTGGGAAGCTGGAAAACCATGCCGGAGGGCCATCCGGATCGTCTCTGCTCGCGTGGCATCCGCCGTCGCCCCATCGGCCAGGCTCCGCAGGATCGCCACGGCCTGCTGCTGACGAAACGCGCCGACCGCCTGATCCGTGCCGTCCCAGCTGAAGTGATGAAACTCCTTGATGGGACATCGCCACACCCCCGGATGCCTCTGCAGTGCCGCATGCAGCCAGGTGGTGCCGCTCCGCTGTGCCCCGATGCAGAGCATATCCGGGAGTCGCGGCGGCCCCGCAAACTCGTCGAGGGCCGCGATCGCGTCGCCCAATCGGAGTGCCTCGGCGGCCTGTGGCAGGGGCTGCATGTCGCCATCCCCCACCGAGATGCCGAGTTGGAGGATCGGTTCGGGCGCGTTGAGCAGCACGGCGGCCGATGAGCCGGGGCCGGCGGTCAGCGGGAGCGACTGGCCGCGAGTGAACGTGGTGGTTGTCCGATACCACAAGGCCCGGCCTGCCGCTGCCACGCCAGCATCGCCGCCAGCCCCGAGCGGCACCCTCATCAGATAGAGTCCCGCCGGGAGAAGCGGCGCGGCTCCGTCGGCGGGCGCGCCAGGCGGGCTGCGACTCGCCAGCGGCTCAAAACCTCCACCGCCACCTGTGTCACCGTGAAGGCGAACCTCTCTCGCCTGACTGAAGAACTCCGGCAGCGGAGCCGGAGCGGGCCAGGCCCTCACGAAGGACTCCGCCCGCCAGTGGTCGAGCCGCGGTGAGTTGGGAACGCGATCGGAAGCGTCGCGGAGGTGCCAGAACGCCAGGGCCTCGGGCACGACGTCGATCGGCTGGAGGGCTGCCAGGCGTTTGTTGAACTGCCAGTCGCCGAGCGCCGGCAACGCCTCGTGATACGGGCCCACCGCAGCGACCGCAGACCCCCGCACGAGCAACGCGATCGGTGGAAACACGTTGCGATCGGTGAGTTCGTCGGCAGTGACGACCGCCGTCTCGGGACCAAAATCGAGCATCTTCCTCCGCACGTACTCGCGGCCATCCCAGGCCTCCCGCACCAGCCTGGTGCGGCTCACGGCAGCGAGCTTGCCGGTCGCATGAAGCCGGCCGACCATTCGCTCCAGGAACTCCGGGCTCCACGTGTCGTCGTCGTCGTGAATGGCGATGAAGTTGGCTGGGCCGGCCGCGATGCCTGCGTTGCTCGCCGCCTCCATGCCGTACTGCCGGTCTCGATGCAGGATGCCGAGCCGCCCCTCGAGCAGGTGCCGATACGAGGAGATCTCGCTCTCCACGAGGTGCGGGGGCCCGCCGTCGTTGACGATCTGGAGGAACCAGTGCGGGTATGTCTGTGACAAGACACTGCGGATCGCCCGCGGCAGCATGTGCAGCCGCCACCGTGTCCGCATGACGATCCGAACGAGGCCGAGGTCGAGCGGAGGGGAATCGGCCGGCTCGCATGCCACCGTATCGGTCGCAGCCCTGCCGCCGGCATCCTCCGCCGCGCGGTGATGCCAGAGCGCCGGATCGACGGTCGCGGCGGCAGCCACCGCTCGCCCGGCCGCATCGGGCACTCCACAGAAGGCCCCCATGGCGGTGAATGCCGCCGCTGGCTCGCGCAGCACGTCGTCGTGCTGCACCACGTGCACGGCGAGCCCCACCGTGTCGCGGTCGATGCCCCGCTGATGTTCGCTCCAGATGCGGACCGCCAGCTCGCGAGGCATGCCGTTGCGGGCGGCGAGTGACGCCGCCACGTCGTCGGCCGAGCGGATGACCCGCAGGATTCGCAGCTCGGTTCCTGCCCGGCGCGCCACTTCCCGCCAGAGCGGAATCAGCAGGCTCGAACGTGGATCCTTCACGAGCCAGTGGCCGTGGGCAGCCCGCTCTTCACGAGCGAGTGCCATGAAGCAGTCGATCGTCGCGCGGCTGTCGGGCCATTCCAGCCACCGCCCAGGCAGCGGCCCGGGCGACGAATGCCACTCGCGGCCAAACCGGATCAGGAGCCGCTCCTGGGCCGGCCAGACGTCGGCGTGCTCCCAGTGGCCGTGTGGGTTGGCGGAGTGCGGGGCCGTGTCGATCCGAGCCCCGAGATTGACGCCCATCGCGTGCAGGCCGCGGGCGACGAGCGACGTGCCCGACCGGTGCATGCCCACGACGAGAATGATCATCGCTTCTTGGCAATCAGCGACCGCTGCTACACCACGCGGGCGATGATGCACTTGAGGTATTCCCCCTCGAGGCAGCTGGCGCTCACGGGGTGGTCGGGGGCGGCGCCGCGGCATTCCAGCAACTGGATCGGGCGGCCCGACCGCTGGGCCACGCCGGCGAGCATCTGGAGGAAGTCGTCCCGCGGCACGGAGCCGGAGCAGGAGCAGGTGACGAGAATGCCCCCCGGCTCCAGGAGATCGACGGCCACGCGGTTGATCCGGTGGTAGGCCCGCAGGGCGTCGTCGAGGCTCGCCCGGCTGCGGGCGAACTTCGGCGGATCGAGCACCACCATCCCGAACCGCTCGCCCGCGGCACTCAGGGCGTCGAGCTTCTCGAACGCATCGGACGTCTCGACGGCCACGTTGGCCGCGCCGTTGAGGTCGGCGTTGGCCTTCGCCAGCGCCGTCGCCTTGGCGCTCGAATCGACGGCCAGCACGCTGCGGGCGCCGGCAGCCGCACAGGCCACGGCGAATCCGCCGGAGTAGCAGAACATGTCGAGCACCCGCCGGCCGCGGGCATGGACGGCGGCCGCATGGCGGTTGTCGCGCTGGTCGAGGTAGTAGCCCGTCTTCTGCCCCTCCGCGAGATCAACGCCGAACCGCAGCCCGCGCTCCTCGACGAAGATCGGGCCGGGCGGCGCGGCGCCGCGAACCACGCGATCGGCCAGATGCAGGCCTTCGAGCTTGGCCAGGCCACGGTCGGCGCCCCGCAGGAGAATCCCCCGCGGGGCCACGAGATGTTCGAGCGCGTCGCAGAGCATCTCGAGCCGGGGCACGAGCGCCGCCGCCGTCACCTGCACGGCAAGGTAGTCGCCGTAGCGATCGACGATCAGGCCGGAGAGATGGTCGCCTTCGCTGTTGACCAGCCGCGCGGCCCCCGCCCGATCGTCGAGGCCGAGCGACCGGCGAAGCGCGACGGCCATCGCGAGGCGTTCCTGCCAGAAGCCGGCGTCGAGCTTCGTGGCTGGGTCGAATGCATAGAGCCGCACGCGAATCCGGCTGGCGGGATTCCACAGGCCGCGGGCCACGAACGTGCCGTCGTGGGTCGCCAGATCGACGACGTCACCCTCGGCCGGCTCGCCGTCGAGCCGCAGCACGGCCGAGTCGAGCACCCAGGGATGCCGCCCGAAGAACGGACGGGCCCGCCTGGGCTTGAGCACCACGGTCGCGGTCGGCAGTCCGGCGCCGGGATCATGATCCGGGCCGTCATGCATGGACGACCTGCTTGGTCGGACCGGGAAGCACGTGCGGCGCGGGCAAGGCGTCGCTGCCCGGATCGACCTTCACCTTGCGGCGACCTTCGCGGTCGGCCTTCTTCCGCTCGATCCGCAGCACGCTCCAGCCGAACACGGCACCGAGCGGTCCGGAGAGCAGCGCCGGCAGGAGGACGAGGTTGCCGACCAGGGCGATCGTGAGCATCGAGAGCATCATGTGGCCGAACCGCTGCGTCGGGCCGAACGGCGAGAGCGAGAAGACCGAGAGGCCGATGCCGATCACGCCCCAGCTCTGATACATCGCCCGGGCACAGCCCTTGTAGGCGAGCATCGTGGCCTGCCGGCGGTCGAGCCCCTCGGCGATGCCGCGGCGGAACCAGAGCATGAAGTGCACGACGTCGTCGACGGTCACGCCGAGGGCCACGCTCGGGGCCATCACCGTGCCGATGTCGATGAGCAGGTTGCCGGTGCCGAGCGACTTGAGGATCGCGTTGCCCCAGCCCATGCTCCCGAAGACCATGATCGCGGGGAAGGCAGCCGGCAGCAGGAGCACGAGCCCGGCCGAGGCGGCCCGGCAGAGGACGATCATCACGGCGACGATGATCGCGAAGTCCCAGATGAAGCCGATCTTGAGGCCGTCGAGCAGCGAGTGCTGGGCCTTGTAGACGAGCGGCACGAGGCCGGTGTAGTCGACCGACACCCCCTTCACGCCCTCGTCTTGGAGCCGCGCGAGGATCGGGTCGATCTTCTTTTGCAGGTCGGACTTGAAAAGGGCGTAGTCGACCTCCTTCACGGCGCTCACCCGGGCGCTGATCCGCCACAACTCCTGCGACGTGAGCTCCCCGTCGGGGCCGGGCACCTGGGCCTCGCGGAGGTAGTCGCCGGCCAGAAAGTCGTCGCGATGGGCGGTGAGCCGGCGGTTGAGCACGCTCCGCCGCGTGCGGGCGTTGAGGCCGAGGGTGCGACCGGCCACGCCGCCGATCCCGTCGCCCGAATCGCCCACGTCGAGGCTGCGGCCGAAGGTCACGGTCGAAAGCGAGCTGCCCACCTCGTCGAGGCCGCCGATCTGCTGCTGGATCTCGCCGACGAGCTCCATCCGCTCCAAAAAGTTGAGCGAGCAGGCCTGGTCGTCGATCCGCACCAGGATCTCCATCGGCACGAGCGGGCCGAGGTGATTCTCGAGCCACTGGTAGTCGGTGCGAATTCGGGCCTTCGGGGAAAAGAGCCGCATCAGCTGCACGCTGCTCTCGACGCGGGTCATGCCATAGCCGATGCCGGCCATCACGAGCAGGCAGGCCGTGGCCGTGAGGGCGTGGTGCCGCGTGATCCACTCGCCCACCTTCCACCATGGGCTCGCCTCGATCGGCCGCCACGCGGCCGACTCCTCGCTGCCGCCGGCCGCGGCACCGATCTTGAGCTTCGGCGGGAAAAGTTCGAGGGCCGCCGGCATGAGCGTGACGAGGATGATGAAGCTCGTGAGCACGCCAAGCGCCGAGAAGATGCCGAACATGCGGATCGGCACGAGTTCGCTCACGCCGAGCGTCGCGAGGCCCACGGCCGTGGTGCCGGTGGCCAGCGAAAGCGGCAGGAGCGCGTGGTGGACCGCACGGCCCGCCGCCCCTTCCTGCACGCCCGTTTCGGCGAGCTGGTCGCGGTAATAGTTGGCGAGGTGGATCGCGCCCGACGTCGTCGCGACGTAGACGAGCGACGGCATCGTGAGCAGGATCGCGTCGACGGGATAGCCCGAGTACCAGACGATCGCGAGGCTCGCGAACATGCTGTAGACGCCCGAGGCGATCACGAGCGTGACGAGCATCGGGCTCTTGAGGCTCCACCAGCTGACGATGCCGCCGACCACCAGCGAGAGGCCGAAGAGCACCGTGACGCTCGTCTGGCCGGCCTTGTCGATCGAGACGTTGTCGACCGGCGGCCCGCCCATATGGATCGAGGCCTCGGGGATGCCACACTCCCTGACGGCCACCCGCTTGATCGTGTCGATTGCCCCGTGGAGGTTCGCCCGGGCCGTGTCCGACAGCGTGAGCACCAGGCAGGTCTGGCGGGCGGCATGGTCGTCGGCAGGGGAATTGGCCTCCGCGCCGGCCGGCGGCGGGCCGATCAGGGCTCCGGTCAGCCGGGCGACCGCCTCCGCGGGGTCGAGGTTGAGCGGCTCCTGCGACATCTGGGCCACCGCCCGGGGGCCGGTCTGGGCCGACTTGAAGTAGAGCGGCCGGTCGATCCGGGAGGCTTCCTCCGGGGGCGGGAGGAGCTTCCGGGCCAGGAGCTCCAGCCTGGGGTCGGCCATCGTGCAGCCTTCCCAGCTGACGAGCACGAACTCCTCACCCTGGAAATTCTGGCGGAAAAACCGGTAGGTCTGGGTTTCCGGGTATTCGAGCGGCAGCCAGCCTTTGACGTCGTTGCGGTTGTTGCCCTTCGCCTTGATCGCCCCGATCACCACCAGCGGCAGCAGGAACACCAGGACCGCGAGGATCCCGACGCTGAAGCGTTGGTAGAAGTTTGTCTGGGAGTGCGACTGTTGCGACATCGATGTCGTCCGGGCCCGTTTCGGGGCGGGTGTCTACCCGCCAGGACGTGAAACCCTACAGGTGTTTCCGGGGCCAGTCCATATCGTTCAGGCCATCCGGGACCAACTTTTGGCGGCCTTCGCCTGCCGTAAGTCGTTTTCAGAGAACAGTTTCCGCTACACGCACCGGCGTCATATCCGGCACGAGCGCGGTGAACCTTGCCGGTCCGTCAGGATGGGGTATCTGGCGGCGTCGCCTGACCGGGGGGGGCGAGGTCCGCGGCGGCGAATCCGCAGGTCTTGTGGGAGCCGTCGCAGAACGGCCGCGTGCCCGTCTGGCCGCAGCGGCAGAGGGCCACCGCCCGCTTGTGGGTCGGCAGCGGAAACTCGCCGCCCACGTGATCGGTCATCCGGAGGCCCACGGTGGCCTGGCCATCGACGACCGGGAGCTCGACCACCAGCGGCCCGTGCTCCCGGCAGCGGATCGTCACGACCGGGCTTCCCGCGGGGGCCGGCCGCGGCCGATCTGGCTGGGGCCGATCTGGCTGGGTCATGGATCCTCCCGTTCTGGCAGGGGCTGCCGCGCGATCCACCACCAGAGCGTCGCGGCACAGGCAATCAGCACGAGCGAAACGAGCTGCGAGATCGAAAGCGGCGTGCCGAGTGCGGGCGGCTCATCCACCCGAATCGCCTCCAGGAGCAGCCGCGAGAGCGGATGGAGCGTGAGCACCAGCGCGAAGACCTCACCGGGGCGGCGGGCCAGTGGGGTGAAGAGCATGGCTACGAGGGCCAGGAGCGCGGCGTCGATGGCGGCATAGAGCTGCGCCGGGTGAATCGGGAGGCTCCAGACCTGGCCGCCCCGGGCGAAGGGCTGGCCGCTCGCGTCGGCCGCGGCCGGGAGGAGGCCACGAGCGGCCTGGTCGAGCCACGGCGGGCTCTCCGGCGGGAATCGCACCCCCCAGGGCAGATCGCACGGGCCGCCATAACAGCAGCCGTTCAAGAAACAGCCCACCCGGCCGAGCGCGAGCCCGACGAGCAGGCCCGGCGCGATGCAGTCGGCCAGCTTCAGGAGTGGCAGGCCGCGGCGGCGGGCAAACCGCCAGGCGGCCCAGGCCGCCGTGGGCAGCGAGCCGAAGACGACGAGCCCGCCGGCGGCGAGGTTGAGCACGCTGCCGAGCGACTCGCCGAGGCTCATGCCCGGCCTGAAGAACTGCTCGCGGTATTCGATCACGTAAAAGAGCCTCGCCCCGACCAGCCCCCAGAGAAACACCTCCATCCCCAGGGCGAGGATCGTGTCGGCGTCGAAGCCGGCCGCGCGGCCGCGGACGATCGACAGCCACGTGCCGGCGGCGGCGGCCGCGAGCAGCATCACGCCGTAACCCCGCACCGGCACGCCCTGGCCATCATCGAGGGCCGGCAGCCCCCAGGCGATCATCGCCCCGGCCACGAGCAGCGGCAGGCCAAGCGCGGCCGCCGCCTGCTGAAACCCATGCCGCATCGTCGCCCGGACGAACACGAACCCGCCCAGCACCGCCCAGACCGCGAGCAGGATGCCGAAGCCGAACAGCGGCCAGGCGTCGGGGCCCGAGCCCAGCTGCAGCGGCACATGAAAGAGGGTCGAACGCATGCGTCAGCTTCACCGTGTTCTCGGCGGCAGCAGCCGATTGTCGATCAGCCGCGTCGCGCCGAGCCGACCCGCGACGAGCGCGATGGCCACCGGCTCCGGCGCGACCCATGGCTCGAGCGAGTCGGCAGCGACGACGGCCGCATAGTCGACCATGAGTCCGCGGGCTTCGAGCGCCGTCCGCATGGCCCGCTCGATCGCGGCGACGTCGGCTCCGGCCTGCCACAGTTCCTCGGCGGCGGACAGCCCTTCGTGCAGGGCCACGGCCCGACGTCGCTCATCGACCGAGAGATAGGCGTTGCGCGAGCTCATCGCCAGCCCGTCGGCCTCGCGCACCGTCGGGCAGACCGTCACCTCGATCGGCAGGCCGAGATCCCGCACCATCCGCCTGATGACGACCGTCTGCTGCCAATCCTTCGCGCCGAAGTAGGACACGTCGGCCGGCACGCTCTGGAAGAGCCGGCAGACCACCGTGGCCACGCCCGCGAAATGCCCCGGGCGAATCTCTCCTTCGAACCTGCGGGCCGGGCCGTCGACGACCACGCGGGTGGCCGACCCCTGCGGATAGAGATCCGCCGCCTCCGGCACGTGGATCCAACGCACTCCCCGCGACTCGAGCAGCGCCGCGTCGGCGTCGAGCATCCGCGGATAGCGGTCGAAGTCCTCCCCGGGGCCGAACTGGGTCGGATTCACGAAGATCGACACGGCCACGTCGTCGCACTCCGCCGCGGCCCGCTCGACGAGGCTCGCATGGCCCGCATGGAGCGCGCCCATCGTGGGCACGAAACCCACCCGCCGGCCGGCGGCCCGGGCGGCCAGCACGGCGGCCCGCATGCCGGCCGGGTCACGGATCCGTTCCGCCTCCATCAGAGCATCGCCTCGACGGCGGCCGTCGCCTCGGCGGCGGCCTGTCCGAGGTCGTCGGCGGGCACGACGACCACGGCCCTGGGGGCCCGCGGCGAACGGGCGTCGTGCGACCGCAACCGGCGCACGAGCCGCTCCTGCATCCGCACGAGCGCGGCCACCGCCGCGACGGGAGAATCACAGACGGCGCCACCGGCCCGCGACACGTCGGCGAACACGTTGGACCAGCGGTCGGCCTGCCGGCAGCTGAAGGCGATCCGTTCTTCGAGCGCCGCCGGGCCGGCGACGAGCAGGATGGCGACGTGTGGCGAGACGGTCGTGCGGGCCACGGCGTCGAGTTCCGCCTCGAGCCGCGCGAGCGACTCCCGCGGCAGGTCGTCGGCGGCCGCCACGGCGAGTGCGTCGAGCCAGTAGTCGGCGACCGCGCCGTGCGGCTGATCGTGCCAACTCGAAGCCGCCAGCGGCCGCGCCCAGGCGGCGAGCGTCTGCGACCAGGCGGCCGATCCCGGCGGCAGCAGGGAGGGCAGCGGCGCCGGCGCCCGCACGAGCCGCGAGAGCGTGGCGTCGGCGACGGCCTCGGCCACCTCGTGGGCGCCGCTGCCGGGCACGCCCACCACGGCCACGAGCGGATGCGACACGGAGATGTTGTCGAGCAGGTCTCCGACGGTGCAGGCGGCGGTGGGAACGGTGAGATCGGCCGCGATCTCTGCGCAGGGCTCGAGCACGAATCGTCTGGTCGTCATCCGCGGATGCGGCACCGTGAGCGCTTCGGTCTCGAGCACGAGATCGTCGTAGAGCAGCAGGTCGAGGTCGATCGTCCGCTCCCCCCACCGCTCGGTCCGCTCGCGGTGAAGCGTGTTCTCCACTGCGGCGAGCATGCCGAGCACGTCTTCGGGGCCGAGATCCGTCTCGATCAGACAGGCACCGTTGAGATACGCGTCCTGTCCGGCGGGCCCGCCCACGGGGCGGGTTTCGCGGTAACGGCTGACGGCCGTGAGCTTCACGCCCGGCATGAACCGCAGCAACTCAACGGCCCTGTCGAGCTGCTCACGCCGCCTGCCTAGATTGGAGCCGCATCCGATGAGGCATCGTGCCATGGCTTTTCCCGTCCCTCGACCGAGCCGGTTTGCCGTATTCTACAGGCCGATGACCTCGCCAAGGCAAATGAATGAAAGCGGGGGGGACATCCAGGCCACGACCAAGGTCGTCGACAGTCGATCCCTCAAGTCGTCGCCCCCCGAAATATTCCGTCAGACGGTGTTTTTTCGCTAGGCATTCCACCGCAGCGATGCCTGCCCTCCCTGCTCACCACAACCGGGCTCGCTTTGGGCCGACATTCCGCACGCCGCTGCTGCGAACAGCAGGAGCGTTGCCGCGATGGATCGCATTCTGTGAATACCGCCACGGTTGTCAAGGCGGCGCGAGCCTGAGCGAGCGTGATCGCGAGTGCCATGCGGCGGGAGCCGTGAAACCAACAGTGCATTGACAAAAAATTTTTTCGACAGCGGTGCATGCATTGTCGAAACTGGTCCCACTCCGAACTCCACGCCATCACTCGACGCCCTCGTTTCGCCGCCACATGTCCATGAAATCCGATGATCCGTCGGTGAATCCGCACGAAATCGCCGCGGATGAGTTCTGCGCCGAGTTGGATCGCGATTTTGCGCCCGCGCACGCACCGGCCGACGTGCCGTCAGGACCGTCCGCGCCGAGCTACTGGGCCCTCTCACGCACGCCTCTGACGAGCCTCGTCTTCTCGCTGCCTCTCGTGCTCGCCTACGAAGGGGGCGTGCTCTGGCTCGGCCGTGGAACGCCCCGCAACGGGGCCGACGTGTGGCTGCGGCAGCTGCTCGACGCCATTGGATTCGGTGCCTATTTCCTGCTGCCGGCGCTCACGATCGTGGGGCTGCTCGCGTGGCACCACGTGGAGCACGATCGCTGGCACTTCAGCCCCGGCGTGCTGCTCGGAATGGCCGGAGAATGCGTGCTGTGGGCGATGGCGCTGATCGGAATCGCCCGCCTGCAGCAGCAGATCTGGCCGCTGGCGCTCGAGGCCCCGCCGCTGGCGCTCGACGGCCTGCCCGTGGCGGCAGCCGGTGTCTGGGAGGGGGTGTTTTCGCGGATCGTCGGCTACTGCGGCGCCGGACTCTACGAGGAAGTGCTGTTTCGCCTCCTGCTGTTGCCAGCGGTGGCCTGGCTGCTCGGCCGGCTCGGCATGGGGCCGATCACCGCCGCCGGGCTGGCGATTCTCGTGACGAGCACGCTCTTCAGCCTCGCCCACTACGTCGGGCCCCTCGGCGACACTTTCGAGCTCTACAGTTTTACGTTCCGCCTCGCGGCCGGCGTGTTCTTCGCCGTGGTGTTTCTGCTGCGCGGCTTCGGGATCGCCGCGGGCACGCATGCGTTCTACGACCTGCTCGTCGGGCTCGTGTGACCCCTTCATGAGCGGCTGTAGAAGCCCCGCAGCCATGAGGCTTGGTGCCCTGCGTCTGCCAGTTTTATACTTCCGACTGTTCCGTGACGGGTGTGCGAGCCCCGCACATCCGGCCTTCGCCGCAGAGGAGATTCAGCGTCGTGTTGTCGGTCCGTCCCAACGCCGCCGACCTCGTGTTTCAGCTCTACGGACGGATCGTGCACCCCGAGCTGTTCGAGATTTGCGCCACGCGGTCGATCGACCGGGGCGGCTACACCGCGACGATCGCGATCACCACGGCGGGGCACCTGCTCACCTGGCGCCGCGAGGGCCTCACGCTCACCGAGGTGGCGACGTCGGCGGCCCAGCCGCTGCCCCTGAAGCGGCGGCTGCTCTCACACCCGATCGCCGGCGAGCGGGGCGATCGGCTGGAGTGCCGTGGCGGCGTGACCTACCAGACCTGCTTCCAGCTCGAGACCGTGGCCGACGATGTGCTCTGGTCGTTCCAGCAGGAGCTCGTCGCGGCCGGTACGAAGCGTGGGCTGCTGCACCGCTTCCAGGACGGCGGCCGGCTGGCCCTGGGCGCCGTCAGCTTCATCGACATCGAAACCCGTCCCCGCGGCCTGCTCGTACAGGCGTTCCATACGTTTCCCGAGGATCGGGCGATCGTGAAGAGCCAGTCGCTCTTCGAGTTCGCGTGACCACGCCGCCCGCCTCTCCCTCGAACCGCTCCCTGGAATCTTCATGCCCAAATCGACCCCGAAACCCGCGTCGCCGACCGCCGAGCCCCGTCGCAGCCGCGTGCTGATCGCCGACGACAACGAGCCCAACCGCGAGCTGCTCGAGGTCTATCTCGCCGACGTCGACTGCGAGATCGCGACCGCCGTCGACGGCCGCGACACGCTCGACAAGGTGGCGAGCTTCGAGCCCGACGTGATCTTGCTCGACGTGATGATGCCGAAGCTCTCCGGCTTCGAGGTCTGCCAGCAGCTCAAGTCGAACCCCGCGACGAGCCGGATCATGATCCTGATGGTGACGGCCTTGGGCGAGCTCGGCGATATCGAGCGGGCCGTGGAGGCGGGCACCGACGACTTCCTCTCGAAGCCGGTCAACAAGGTGGAGCTGGTGAAGCGGGTGGAGAACATGCTCAAGCTCCGTCACGTGAGCGACGAGCTGGAGCGGCTGCGGAGCTACATCCGCACGATGGACGACGATCAGCCGCCGCGGTGACGCGGCCGCGCGTTGCCAAATAAAAGCCCCCAGGCGCAAGCCGGGGGATGATGCGGGATGGAACGCACAAGATCCCCGTGCTTGCGCATCGGGGCTTGTATGAACGGCACCCCCGTCGATCACGCTCCGGGCCGGAGCCCCGCCTGCTCGAGCACGCGGGCGGTGGCGGGCGACTTGTTG
>Ga0315902_10002576_pt1 | contig 28057 bp, 26 predicted proteins | sample LakEriMetagenome_9_FD_203523 | JGI IMG/M metagenome (GOLD analysis project Ga0315902, IMG submission 203523) | Freshwater fungal communities from buoy surface, Lake Erie, Ohio, United States - Buoy 12 MA117 | ecosystem: Environmental > Aquatic > Freshwater > Lake > Lake biofilm | place: USA...
TTGCCTGATGAACTTTCGCAAGTGGTGCACGATGTATTACAAGCGAGCAACGCCCGACTTGGAATCCATTGCCACAATGACACCGGGTGTGCAGTGGCTAACTCAATGGCCGCGGTTGCCGCCGGTGCAACGCATGTGCAAGGAACGCTGAATGGTTATGGCGAGCGCACTGGTAACGCAGATCTAGTCACGATTATCGCTAACTTAGAACTCAAGAAAGAAAAGTTAGTTTTGCCTGCAAATGCGCTACGAGAGTCTTTCCGCATTTCTCATGCGATTGCCGAAATTACCAATATCAACCCAAGTGCGCGTCAACCATATGTTGGCGTTTCCGCATTTGCGCACAAGGCCGGCCTACACGCCAGTGCCATTAAAGTTGATCCATCGCTCTACCAACACGAAGATCCTGAATCTGTCGGAAACGATATGCGCATGTTGGTCTCTGACATGGCTGGTCGCGCTTCAATTGAAATGAAATCAATAGAACTCGGCGTTGATCTCGGGGGAGACCGCGAATTAGTTGGCCGTATTGTTGATCGAGTTAAAGAGATGGAATCTCGTGGCTTCACTTTCGAGGCAGCTGATGCTTCTTTCGAGTTGCTTCTGCATGAAGAAATCAACGGTTCTCGTGCATCATTCTTCACAATTGATCACTGGCTAACTTCAGTTGAACGAAACGAAGATGGCAGCATCATCACTAAGGCCGAAGTAACTGTTACAGCGCAAGGCAAGCAAATCATCTGTTCGGGTGCCGGAAATGGCCCAGTTAACGCATTTGATAACGCGCTAAGAAGTGGCTTGCAGCAACTTTATCCAGAGCTTGTCGCCCTTGAATTAACTGATTACAAGGTACGTATTCTTGAAGGTCGCTTAGGAACTGGTGCGGTTACTCGCGTATTAGTTGAAACTAGCGATGGCAAAGGTGAATGGAACACAGTCGGCGTTCACGAAAATGTTATCGCAGCCTCTGCCATGGCACTTGAAGATGCCGTCACCTATGGCTTACTAAGACAGGGTCGCAAACCCTAGTAACCTTGGCTCTTATGAGCACTGATTTTCAATCATTAGTAAATGATTTTCAGCGCCATTTAGAATCCGAACGGAATCTTTCAGTTCATACGGTTCGCGCTTACGTTGGCGATTTGCAATCTCTGATCAATCACTTGGAAACCATGGACAAGAGCGATATCGCAACACTTGATATGGCTCAGATCCGATCCTGGCTGGCAAACCAACAAGTCAAGGGCGGAGCGCGCACAACTATGTCGCGCCGGGCTGTATCGATTCGACTATTTACTAAGTGGGCGTTTAAACATAATTACTTAAGTAGCGATGTCGGTGCGAATTTAGCGACACCGAAAGCACACCGCACTCTTCCCGAAGTGCTAGACGCTGCAAGTACCGGCATTGCGATGGATGCACTAGCCGCGCGAGTAGATGAAGGCGAAGGTCCAATTGCACTGCGTGATCGAGCAATGGTCGAAGTTTTATATGCCAGCGGTGCTCGTGTTGCCGAACTCTGCGGACTTGATTTACAGGATATTGATTACGAACGTCAAACTATTCGTGTGTTTGGCAAAGGCAGTAAAGAGCGCACAATTCCGATTGGTAATCCGGCGATGCGTGCACTTAAAGCCTGGCTGGCCGATGGTCGCCCGGTTCTAATGAAAGAGCAGTCCGAGAAATGTGTTTTTATTGGAGCACGTGGAAAACGCATTGATCAACGTGCTGTGCGCACCGTTGTTTATAACGCACTATCAGCCTTAGAAGGTTTTGAACGAATGGGTCCGCACGCTTTGCGCCATTCGGCAGCAACGCACTTGCTCGAGGGTGGTGCTGATCTGCGCACAGTTCAGGAGATACTTGGGCATGCCTCGCTTGCGACAACACAGATCTACACGCATGTTTCAACTGAGCGTTTGCAAGCCGCTTTCAAACAAGCACATCCGAGGGCTTAACCGATGAAGATTGAGTTAACTCGAGCTTTTGCCGAACTAGAAGAGCACATCAAGGCCCCTAATTTTGTGCGCGCTGTTTTATCCGGCCGCCGCCGTAATTTAACGCCTACTGCTGAGCGCATTGATATCAAGCCAGTGCTGATTAAGGGCGAAGAGAAGTTGCAGATTCAATCGACCGATGGGCGCCAAGTTACAACTAAGAATGTAAGCGCCAATGAAATTAATTTCACGGAGTTCTTGGGCCAAGGGTTTGCTAATTTATTGGCGGAAAGCACAAGTGAGAGTTACTCAGTTCGCATTAGCAAAAAAGATGAAGCGCTGGTAACTATTGGCCGAGTAAAGCTCGAGCGCGATTTAACACATGATCGTCAGAAGCAGCGATTGCTACCCGAAGACAATCGGATCTTTGCTCTGCTCGGAATGCACGATGGACATAAGCGAATCAAGCCATCGAAGCTGGATAAGTATCGCCAAGTTGAAGAATTCTTAAGACTGCTTAAGCCAACACTCGATAACGAAGTTGGCGCGCAATCTGAAATTTCAATTGTCGATCTTGGCTGCGGCCATGCCTACTTAACTTTTGCAGTGCAGGAATATTTAAATAGCGATACTCAAAAGGTAAAAGTCTTGGGCGTTGATGAACGCGAAGAATCAAAGCGACATAACGATCAGATCGCTAACTCATTAGGCGTCGATGCCCAGTTCCTCGTGGCCAAAATTGCCGATACCCCTTCGCAAACAGTTGATATCGCAATCGCACTCCATGCTTGCGATACCGCAACCTATGATTCAATAGCTTGGGCAGTTAAGAATTCAGCGAAAGTAATTATGTTGGCACCTTGTTGTCATCACGATTTACAGGCGCAGGTTGACCTGGTTCCTGAGCCTTGGTCGTTGTTAACTCGACATGGCGTAGTTAGTGAACGGCTAATTGATTTGATGACTGATTCACTACGTGCCCAGATACTTAAACTGTTGGGTTATCGCGTTGATATTGTCGAGTTCATTGGGGGAGAACACACCCCTCGAAACATCATGATTCGTGCCGTGAAAACTGGGGTCAAAGTTGATCCAGTCGAGGTCGACCGCTATCAGGCGATGTTGGCCGATTGGAAGATCGCCCCGCATCTGGCCGAGCTGCTTAAAAGCGAACTTTCCGCCCGTATTTAGTGCGTATATAAGAGGTAAGAACCACTCACCACGCTCAGGTAGGATTTGCCCTGCACCAACTACCCAGTTGGTGACATCTCAGCACTCACCGGTTTCGATCGGCATAGTCATCTCGGTCCAAGCAATTGGTCGATGAATTCGAGTGCGACGGGTGAATCAAATTGATTCACCATAAACCGAGTCAGGTTTATTCGTTGCCGCGTGCGCGAAAAACCGAAGAAGGAGCGTGCCGTCATGGCCGTAGTAACAATGCGAGAACTTCTCGACAGTGGAGTCCACTTTGGACACCAAACTCGTCGATGGAATCCAAAGATGAAGCGCTTTATTTTTGCTGAGCGCAATGGCATCTACATCATCGACATCCAGCAATCACTTGCACTAATCGATAGCGCATATGAATTCGTTAAGGATGTTGTAGCAAAGGGTGGCCACATTCTTTATGTTGGTACCAAGAAGCAAGCACACGAACCAATCATCCAGCAATCAGCTCGCGTAGGAATGCCTTACGTAACTGAGCGTTGGTTAGGCGGAATGCTGACAAACTTCCCAACTGTATACAAGCGTATTCAGCGTCTTAAGGAACTTGAGAAGCTAGAAAATGCTAACGATCAGTTGCTAACCAAGAAAGAACTTCTAGTTCTTCGTCGCGAGCGCGAGAAGCTACAGAAGAACCTAAACGGTATTCGTGACATGACCAAGTTGCCTAGCGCAATCTGGGTTATCGACACCAAGAAAGAGCACTTAGCAGTTCAAGAAGCTAAGAAGCTTGGTATTCCAGTTATTGCTGTTCTAGATACTAACTGCGATCCAGACGAAGTTGATTTCAAGATTCCTGGTAACGATGATGCAATCCGTTCAATCGGTCTGCTAACTCGCGTTATCACTGATGCTGTTGTAGCTGGTCTTGCTGCACGTGGCGCAACTGCTGCTGCTGAAGCAAAGCCTGCCGAAGCAGCTGTGGCAGATGCAGCCGTTGCTGCTGAATTACTAGAGAGCGCTGCAACACCTGCAGCCGAAACAATTCCGGAGGCATAAGTGGCTTACACAGCTGAAGATGTAAAGAAGCTGCGCGAAGCAACTGCAGCAGGAATGCTTGATTGCAAGAAGGCACTTGACGAAGCAGGCGGAGATTACGACAAGGCTGTCGAAATCATTCGTGTTAAAGGTCAAAAGGGTGTTACTAAGCGCGAAGGACGTCTGACTTCAAACGGTCTAGTTACTTCACGCGTAAGTGGCGACCTTGGTGTAATTCTTGAACTTAACTGCGAAACAGATTTCGTAGCAAAGGGCGAGCGTTTCCAAGAGCTAGCTGAAGAGCTAGTTGCGCATTTAGAATCAGCAAAGATTGCAGATGTTGATGCGTTCTTAGCTTCAACAATGGCATCTGGAAAAACTGTGCAGACCACAGTTGACGAAGGCAATGCAACACTTGGCGAGAAGATTGAAATTCGTCGCATCGGCGTTCTAACTGGTTCACCAGTTGGCGTTTACATGCACCGCACTAGCCCAGATCTACCACCACAAGTTGGCGTTCTTGTTCAGTTGACCAAGGAAGCTGGCGAAGTTGGTAAGGATGTTGCTCAGCACATCGCAGCTTTCGCTCCGCAATATGTGAAGCGCGAAGATGTTCCAGCCGATGCGATTGAAAATGAGCGTCGTCTAGCTGAAGAAACAGCACGCAACGAAGGCAAGACCGAACCTTCACTTTCCAAGATCGTCGAAGGCCGCGTGACTGGTTTCGTTAAGGAAGTTTCCTTGATCGAGCAGTCATTCGCTAAGGATGCCAAGAAGAGCGTTAAGCAGATTCTGGACGAAGCGGGCACCGATGTGACTGCATTCTTCCGTTTCCGCGTGGGTCAATAACAGGTAAGTAATCGCCTAATAGACTCACTACAGATTATCTAGAAGTAAAGATCTAGAGGATAAGGAGCACTCATGCCGGGTACACGAGGTACATACGGAAGAGTGCTCCTTAAACTTTCTGGTGAAGTTTTCGGCGGCGAAAAAGGCATCGGTGTTGATCCTGATGTTGTGCAAGATGTTGCCCGCCAAATCGCAGACGTAGTTCGCACCGGCGTTCAAGTAGCAGTTGTTGTCGGCGGCGGTAATTATTTCCGCGGCGCCGAACTACAACAGCGCGGCATGGATCGTTCTCGAGCTGACTACATGGGCATGCTCGGCACAGTTATGAACTGTTTAGCGTTGCAAGATTTCCTCGAAAAAGAGGGCATCGCAACTCGCGTGCAAACCGCGATCACCATGGGCCAGGTGGCCGAACCTTATATTCCGCTTCGCGCCATTCGTCACTTAGAAAAAGGTCGCGTAGTTATTTTCGGTGCTGGCGCCGGAATGCCATTCTTCACAACTGACACAGTTTCGGCGCAACGCGCACTTGAAATTGGCGCTGAAGCGTTGTTGCTCGCAAAGAGTGGTGTCGATGGTGTTTACACAGCAGATCCAAAGAAAGATCCAACGGCAACTAAGTATGAATCAATTTCCTATGATGAAGTTTTGAGCAAGTCATTGGCGGTTGCCGATGCTGCCGCGTTTGCGCTATGTCGCGAAAATAAGTTGCCGATTGTGATCTTTGATTTAATGACAAATGGAAATATTGCTCGCGCCGTTCGTGGCGAATCGATTGGCACGATCGTCGCATAAGCGGCGATCACTAAGTTAGGCGGATAACCAAATGGCAGATGTAGCAGCAACGCTAGGCGATGCAAGCAGCAAGATGGATAAAGCGGTAACTGTCGCGAAAGAAGACTTCGCAAGTATTCGTACCGGCCGCGCTAATCCTGCCTTGTTCAACAAGATCATGGTTGATTACTACGGTACCTACACCGCACTTTCTCAATTAGCTTCGATTCAAGTTCCTGAGGCGCGCATGGCAATCGTTTCGCCATTTGATAAAGGCGCTATGGCTAGCATTGAAAAGGCGATTCGTGAATCAGATTTAGGCGTAAATCCGGGCAACGATGGCGTGGTTATTCGCGTTAACTTCCCGCAGCTAACTGAAGAGCGTCGCAAGGAATATGTAAAAGTTGTTAAGACCAAAGGCGAAGATGCCAAGATTTCAATCCGCAATATTCGTCGCGCAGCCAAAGAAGCGCTAGAAAAGGCTGAGAAAGATGGCGATATCGGTAAAGATGATTTAACTCGCGCCGAAAAAGAACTTGAAAAAATGACTGGCGATCACACCACCATGATCGATGAGTTGTTAAAGCACAAGGAGGCCGAACTCCTCGAAGTCTAAGGAGTTTGTAAACCCATGGACGATCTCCATTCGATTAACGATGCCATTAATCGTCGTGCTGGGCGCAAGCTCGGGCCTTCGATTCTGGTCTCGCTTTCGTTAGTCGCAATTGTTTGGGCATCGCTAGCTTTCGAACCAATCTTTTTCGCAGCCTTGGTTACCTTGGCGGTTTGTTTAGGTATTCGTGAAATCGCGCGGGCGTTTGCTCAAGTAGAAACAGAAATTTCAAGTAACGCACTGATCTTGGCCACTCTCGGATTATCAGCTGCAACCTGGCAAGGGGGAGTCGCAGGTTTAGCAGTTGCAACAGCTGTGGCGCTGCCTATCTTGCTAATTAGTTTGTTGCGCAACGGCCCCGAAGGTTTTGTAGCAAGAGCGACAGCAACCACGCTAGTACTTGTTTACTTACCTTTCCTAGCCGGCTTCTTGATCTTGCTGGGCAATGAGTCAAATGGCTTAGAGCAGATTATGACTTTTGTTATTTTGGTTGGTTGCAATGACACCTTCGGATATTTCGTAGGGGTATTAATTGGCAAACATCCAATGGCACCAAAAATTAGTCCGAAGAAATCTTGGGAAGGTTTAATTGGCTCCATTGTTTTCACCACTTTAGGTGGCAGCCTGATGTTCCATTACGTTTTGGATATTCACTGGCATATCGGGGCGCTAGTTGGTCTATTAATTGTGTTCACTGCAACCAGTGGCGATTTAATCGAAAGTGCCATGAAACGTGACTTGCAGCTAAAGGATATGGGCTCACTATTGCCCGGCCACGGTGGAATTCTTGATCGCTTAGATTCAGTTCTTCTCTCTGCCCCAGCGCTTTGGTTGACGCTCGAATTAGTACAGCGGTACCTATAAATGAGCGAAATAAAGCTAGTTTTCGACGAGCCAGTGCAGCGCAAGAAAGCGCCAAAGCACTTAGCTGATTTAGCTCCGGCCGATCGTAAAGCTTGGGCAACTGAACTTGGCTTTCGGGGTTATCGCGCTAATCAAGTAGCAACTCACTACTTCTCGCACTTAGCTCATGACCCAAGTACCTGGACCGATATTCCGGCTGATTCTCGTCAGGCGTTGGCTGATGCGCTAACCCCGTCGCTGATTAAATTGGTTCGCACAGTTACTTGCGACAACGGCATGACCCGCAAAGATCTCTGGAAATTACATGACGGCGTTTTAGTTGAATCAGTTTTAATGCGTTACACCGATCGCACAACGGTTTGTATCTCATCGCAAGCAGGTTGTGGCATGAACTGTCCATTCTGCGCTACTGGCCAAGCTGGTTTAACTCGTAATTTATCTGCTGGCGAAATCACCGAGCAGATTGTGGCTGCTGCGCGTACCTGCGCAAATGGCGAACTGCCTGGTGGGCCGACCCGACTTTCAAATATTGTTTTCATGGGTATGGGCGAACCGCTTGCAAACTACAACGCAGTTTCACGCACCTTGCGCAATATCACTGATGAGAATCCCAACGGCTTGGGCATCAGTGCCCGCTCAGTAACGGTTTCTACAGTTGGTCTAGTAAATGGAATAGAAAAGTTGATGGCCGAAGATTTAAATGTAACACTGGCAATTTCGCTACATACTCCTGATGATGAACTGCGAGATTCCTTAGTGCCGATTAATTCGCGCTATAAAGTACGCGAAGTTTTGGCCGCAGCTGATGACTACGAGAAGAAGACTGGGCGTCGCTATTCGATTGAATACGCGCTAATTCGCGACATTAATGACCAAGCTTGGCGCGCAGACCTATTAGGCCGCTTACTTAAGAACCGCAATGCGCACGTAAATTTGATTCCGCTTAACCCAACCCCTGGTTCTAAATGGACCGCTTCGCGCCATGAAGATGAACTCGAATTTGTGAGAGTCCTAGAAAGTTATGGCGTGCCAACAACGGTGCGCGATACTCGCGGCCGCGAAATTGACGGGGCCTGCGGCCAATTAGCCGCCGCTGAACTAGCCAAATAAAAGGCAAAAGTCGTAGGCTAGGCGACATGGAACAACTACAGAATTTTATCAACGGCAAATCAGTACCTGGCTCATCTGGCGAGGTCACCCAATTAATTAATCCAGCAACTGGCGAAGTTTATGCGACTGCGCCAAAATCAAGCGCTGCCGATGTTGATGCTGCAATGAAAGCCGCGTCCGATGCATTTGTGTTGTGGCGTGATTCCACACCGTCAGAACGTCAACGTGCGTTGTTAAAAATTGCCGATGCGCTCGAATCTCGGGCAGAAGAGATTATTGCGATTGAGTGCCGCAACACAGGTAAGCCAATTGCCGTAACTACCTCTGAAGAAGTTCCACCGATGATTGATCAAATTCGTTTCTTTGCTGGCGCTGCGCGAAACCTTGAAGGTAAGTCAGCTGGCGAATATATGCGCGGCATGACTTCATTTATTCGGCGCGAGCCAATTGGAGTTTGCGCACAAGTAACTCCGTGGAACTACCCAATGATGATGGCAGTTTGGAAATGGGCACCAGCAATTGCAGCTGGTAACACCGTCGTGCTAAAGCCAAGTGATACCACCCCTGCTTCAACTTTATTCATGGCACAAGTTATGAGTGAATTCTTGCCAGCTGGTGTCTTTAATGTAATTTGTGGCGAACGCGAAACTGGAAAGTTATTAGTTGATCACACAACTCCAGTTATGGTTTCAATCACTGGTTCAGTACGCGCAGGTACCGAAGTTGCAACAGCTGCGGCTTCACAACTAAAGCGCGTGCATCTTGAACTTGGTGGCAAAGCGCCAGTAGTTGTTTTCGATGATGCCGATCTAGATGCCGCCGCTGAAGGCATTGCAGTTGCTGGTTTCTTTAATTCTGGTCAAGATTGCACAGCAGCTACTCGCGTTTTGGTTCAAGCTGGCGTCTATGATGCAATGGTTGCTAAGTTGGCAGATCAAGCCACTAATAACATTGCAGTCGGTATGCCTGATAGCGATGCGCTAGTTGGCCCACTAAATAACGCCAATCAACTTGCTCGAGTTAAGGGCTTTGTCGATCGCACGCCTGCCCATGCCAAGATCGTCGCTGGCGGTAAGCAACTCGAGCAGCCGGGCTACTTCTTTGCCCCGACTGTGATTGCAGATCTCAAGCAAGATGACGAGATGATCCAGAATGAAATTTTCGGCCCCGTTATTACGATTCAGAAGTTCCAAACCGAAGAAGAAGCGATTTCCCTAGCCAACGGGGTCGATTACGGCCTAGCTTCGAGCATCTGGACCAAGGATCATGGCCGCGCAATGCGCCTATCTCGCGCCTTCGATTTCGGCTGCGTCTGGATCAATACCCATATTCCGATCGTGGCCGAGATGCCTCATGGAGGCTTTAAGCGTTCGGGATATGGCAAGGATCTCTCTAGTTATGGCTTTGAAGATTACACTCGAATTAAGCATGTAATGTCGAATCTAGGCGCGTAATAGTCCATAATTACGCTCGTTGAACCTGTCCACCACTAACAAGAAGAAGGCCTGATAACCTCAAACTTGAACGACCTGCGAAGGAGCAAAAAATGTCAAAGAAGGTTTCTAAAAAAGATCTCTCACCTGAGGCTCGCGCGATAATTAATTCGCAAGTAACTCGTCGTGGACTAATCGCAGGAACTGGCGCCGTTGGTGCGGCCGGTTTGTTAGCAGCATGTGGGTCAGGTGGATCCGATAGTGCCGGTGGTGGAGATGCCAGCACAGTTCGTTGGGGTAACTGGCCGTTGTATCTAGATTACGACGAAGATACTAAGAAGTACCCAACTCTTGAAGCATTTAGCGCAGCCAATGGAATCGCTGCAAAGTATTTTGAAGATTACAACGATAATGATGAGTTCTATGGCAAAGTGCAAGCACAGCTAAAACTCAACGAAGATATTGGTTATGACGTAGTAACACCAACTGACTGGATGGCAGCTCGTTGGATTCGTTTGGGTTATGCGCAAAAGTTTGATCTCGATAACATTCCAAATCGCGTAAACATTCTTGATTCACTTTCGTCGCCATCATTTGATCCGAATCGCGAATCATCACTTACCTGGCAAGGCATCATGGGTGGTTTTGGTTGGAATACCAAGACTAATCCAAAGGGCATTCGCACAATTGATGATTTATTCGCTCCACAGAACAAGGGCAAGATTGTTGTTCTCTCTGAAATGCGCGACACCATCGGAATCATTCTGCTCTCACAAGGTGTCGATCTACAGAGCGTTACTGAAGACCAATTCATGAATGCCGTTGATTTCATGGAAGGCAAGATTGCTGATGGCTGGATTCGCGGCGTTAAGGGTAATGAATACGCTGAAGATCTAACGTCAGGTGATGCCACCGCTGTAATTGGCTGGTCTGGCGATATGTTCATCTTGGCCTCTGAAAACGAAGGTAAGTTTGATTTCGCAGTTCCAGAATCAGGCGGAACTATTTCAGGCGATAACTTCATTATCCCAACTCCAGTTGGTGCAGATGCAAAAGCAAATGCTGAGAAGCTAATTAACTACTACTACGATCCAGCAGTAGCAGCTGAAGTAGCGGCATATGTAAATTATGTTTGCCCAGTTAAGGGCGCTCAAGCTGAGATGGAAAAAATCGCTCCTGAACTTGCGAGCAGTTCTTACATCTTCCCTGACGATGCGATGTCAGCAAAGCTAAATGTTTTCCGTTCGCTTACTCCGGCTGAAGAAAGCTCTTGGGCTGAAGCGTTCCAGCAAGCGCAAGGCAACTAAGGCTAATAGGTGACCAAGGAATCTATTTCAGCAAAAGGTGACCTGCGCTTAACTCGACTTACGAAGAGTTATGGTGATTTCACTGCCGTCGATGATCTTTCGTTAGTAATTCCCGAAGGATCGTTCTTCGCGCTGCTGGGGCCATCTGGTTGTGGCAAAACTACAACCCTGCGAATGATCGCAGGGTTGGAAGAACCAACCGTTGGCAGTATTCACTTGGGCGCCACCGATATAACTACGACTAAGCCGTATCAGCGTCCGATCAATACGGTCTTTCAGAACTATGCCCTATTTCCGCATTTAACAATTTATGAAAATATCGCATTCGGTTTACGCCGTCGCGGAATCAAAGATGTTGATGCAGCAGTTAGCAAAGTTCTAGATCTAGTTGAGTTGCCGCACTTAGCCCAACGCAAACCAACGCAATTATCTGGTGGTCAACAGCAACGTATTGCGCTAGCGCGCGCAATTGTTAATCGCCCAGCTCTGCTTTTGCTTGATGAACCACTTGGCGCACTTGATCTAAAACTTCGTCGCCAGATGCAGATCGAACTTAAGTGGATTCAAAAAGAAGTTGGTTTAACTTTCGTGCACGTAACACACGATCAAGAAGAAGCTATGACTATGGCTGACACGATCGCAGTTATGAACGAGGGTCAGATTGAGCAAATGGGCTCACCAGCTGACCTATATGACAACCCGAAGACGGCGTTTGTGGCTAACTTCTTAGGTCAATCAAACTTGATTAAGGGCACCATCAATGGCACCGATGGAGATTCACATATCGTTGATGTATTCGGGCAAAAGATCTCATTGCAGAAGAATCGCTCGCATGCCGTTGATAACTCAATCTATGCTGGTATTCGTCCCGAGAAGTTCCGTATTTCTCGGTTAGGCACACCAACTTCTGGAAATATTTTAACTGGCGGACATATCGAAGATGTTTCCTACATTGGCGTATCTACCCAGTACCAAGTTGAAATGCCATGGGGACAAGAACTAATGGTCTTCGAGCAAAACGACGATGGTGTCGCTCCGTTTAACAAGGATGAAGAAGTAAATATCTCTTGGGAGCCAATTTTTACATTTGGACTTCGCGGCGATGAAGATGCAACTGCTGGTTCTGAAGTTAATCCTGAAGAACTAGACGAAGAGTAAAAAAAGCAATGCGCAAGATCCGTACTTCATACCTTCTCCTCTTGCCGGGTTTTGCCTTCCTCTTCACTTTCTTTATTCTGCCGATTATGAATTTGGCTCAAACTTCAACCCAAACACCAGTCGGCGGGGGAGATACCGGTCAATTTGAGCAGACTTTGCGTTTTTCCAATTATCTTGATGCTTTCTTGGAAAATAAAGAGCAATTCGGTCGCTCCTTTGTTTACGCGACTATCGCAACTCTTTTAGCGTTAGCAATTGCCTATCCGCTGGCATACGCCATTGCACTTAAAGGCGGCAAGCTAAAGAACTTTATGTTGATTCTGGTGATCGCACCATTCTTTACCTCATTTTTACTTCGCACCGTGGCCTGGAAACAGATACTTGGCGAAGAAGGCTTTGTAGTTCCAACGCTTCGAACTATTGGCATCATTAGCGATAGCACAACTCTGACTTCGACTTCTTTTGCAGTTGTTATGGGTATGACCTATAACTTCCTGCCGTTTATGACGTTGCCACTTTATGCCTCGATTGATCGTATTGATCCACGCACCCTTGAAGCCTCTGGCGATCTATATGCCAATGGCTTTACGACATTCCGCAGAGTGACTTTGCCGCTCTCAATGCCAGGTGTGGTCGCAGGCACGTTGCTAACTTTCATCCCAGCAGCCGGCGACTATGTAAACGCGGCAATCTTGGGTAGCCCAAATACCAAGATGATCGGAAACGTGATTGAGTCGCGTTATCTTAAAATTGTTGACTACCCAACGGCTGCTGCTCTGTCATTTACGTTGATGATAGTTATTTTGATTCTGGTAACTGTGTACGTGCGCAAAGCCGGAACCGAGGAGTTGGTATGAGCACCAAGATTAAAGATGCCACGATTCCGCATATTCCAACTGGTGCCCGCATCTCTCGTTGGATTGGTCGCAACCTAATCCGTATTTATGCAGTATTTGCATTTACCTATCTCTTCATTCCAGTTGCCTACACATTTGCTTTCTCCTTTAATGATTCAGGCAAGAGCAACTTGATCTGGAAAGGCTTTACTTTCGATAACTGGCAGAACCCATGTGGCGCTCCTGAAGTTTGTACCGCGCTGGTCAACTCGATCAAGATTGGTTTCTTAGCAACGCTTTTTTCTACAATTCTGGGCACCATGATTGCTTTTGCAATCGGTCGCTACAGCTTTAAGGGTCGTTCAACTTCTAACTTAATGATTTTCTTGCCTATGGCAACTCCCGAAATTGTGCTAGGTGCTTCGCTACTTTCACTTTTCTTAGTATTTCAAATTAACCCTGGCTTCTGGCCAACCGTAATGGCACATGTGGTTTTCTGCATCTCATTTGTGGTGGTTACCGTAAAAGCGCGAATTGCCAGTTTAGATCCGCGCCTTGAACAAGCCGCTATGGATCTTTATGCCAACGAACGCGAAACTTTCCGCCGCGTAACTTTGCCACTGGTAGCACCAGGCATCGCGGCCGCAGCGCTATTGGCTTTTAGCTTATCTTTTGATGATTACATCATCACTAACTTCAACTCGGGCACGTTAAAAACATTCCCGGAATTTGTGTATGCCTCGGCAGCGCGTGGTATTCCGGCCCAAGCCAACGTAATTGGTTCGGCGATGTTTTTCTTGGCGCTGGCTATTGTGATAACTGGGCAGATTGTGGGTCGTAAGCGTAAAGTGAGCGCATGACCAATCACGGCAATTTGTATGGCCCCAGCTACACCTTCTTAGGCATTCCGGCCTGTGATCTTGAAGTGCCATCGAGTTATGCCGATGCCGATGTAATTATTCTGGGCGCTCCGATTGATTCTGGAACTTCACATCGCTCGGGTGCGAAATTTGGTCCGCAAGCAATTCGTGGTGGCGATTATCTGCCGCACGATGGCGAACGTCCGCACTTAGCTCTGCGCACCGATGGCCTGAAAGATCTAAAAGTTTACGATGCTGGCGATTTGTTAATGCCCGGCGGTGACCTAGTTGCGTCCCTAGAAGTTTTAGCTAATGCGACTGAACAGATTTCACGCGCTGGCATAATTCCGGTAATTCTTGGCGGCGATCATTCTGTCGCATCTGCCGATGTTGCTGGTATTGCTAAACATCGTGGGCTTGGCAAAATTTCGATGATTCACTTTGATGCACATGCCGATACTGGCGCAGATCAAATGGGTGCTCTCGTTGGACATGGCACTCCAATGCGCAGATTAATTGATGGCGGTTTTGTGCGAGGCGATCGTTTCTTGCAACTCGGTTTGCGTGGCTACTGGCCAGATAACGAAACTCTAAATTGGATGCGCGATCAAGGCATGCGCAGTTACGAAATGACGGAGATTCATCATCGTGGTCTTGGCCCGGTACTTGATGAATCTTTTGCAACCCTTACTAACCAATGCGATGGCGTTTTCTTATCCGTAGATATCGATGTAGTCGATCCCGGAATGGCGCCAGGCACTGGTACCCCCGAACCTGGTGGCATGACTAGCCGCGAACTGCTCGAAGCTGTGCGCCGTATTTGTTTAGAGCTACCAATTGTCGGCATCGATGTCGTCGAAGTAGCACCAGCTTTTGATAGCGCAGATATCACAGCGATCTTGGCTAACCGCGTAGTCCTTGAAGCGCTAAGTGCAATTGCTAAACGTCGTAACGGCACACCATATTCACCAACTCAGAATCTGCTTGATCGATAATAAATGCGCGATCTAGTAATTCTCGGTTCTACCGGGTCGATTGGCGTGCAAGCGCTTGAACTCGTTGCAGCAAACCCGGGTGTTTTTAACGTAGTTGCAATCAGCGCATATGGCAATGATCCAGCTGTAGTTATTGAGCAAGCGCGCAACTATAAGGTGCAAGTGATTGGCGTAGTTATCAATGCTGAGGTAATTCGCGAAGCGCTGCCTGGTGTAACTGTGATTGATGGGCCAAATGCCGCCACCGAAATTGCCGCGATTACTTGCGAAGTAGTTCTAAATGGCATCACTGGTTCGATCGGATTAGGACCAACACTTGCTGCCCTTGAAGTTGGCAATAAATTAGCGCTTGCAAATAAAGAATCACTCGTAGCTGCTGGCGAATTAGTCATGTCCAGAGCAAGTGAAAATCAATTAATTCCGGTGGATTCTGAACACAGTGCAATTTGGCAGAGCGCAATGGCGGGCAAGAAATCTGAAATCGCAAAATTAGTTTTAACTGCAAGCGGCGGGCCATTTAGAAACCGGCGCGATTTAAGCGATGTCACAATTGCTGAAGCGCTGGCGCACCCAACTTGGGCGATGGGTCAAGTCGTCACAATCAACTCGGCAACGCTAATGAATAAATCACTTGAAATTATCGAAGCACATTACTTATTTGATATGCCATATCGCCAGATCGAGGCAGTAATTCATCCGCAATCGATCGTGCACTCAATGGTTGAGTACGTTGATGGTTCAACACTTGCACAGCTAAGCCCACCGAATATGAAGGGCCCGATTGCCTACGCCATTAATTGGCCAGTGCGACTACCGGGTGCAACCAAGACGATGGATTGGTCAGCGCAGCACTCTCTAGAATTTGAACCAATTGATAACGAACGTTTCCCGGTCATCGAGCTTGCACGCAGGTGTGGCGAATTAGGTGGAGGATTGCCAGCCATCTTTAATGCGGCAAACGAAGTTGCAGTGACGGCATTTTTAGCTGGGCAGATCTCGTTTACCTCAATTATTGAAAGTGTTGATTTAGCTGTGCAGAAGTTAGGTTCGGCTGTGAATCCAATTAGAGATCTCGCCGATGTCAGTGCCATCGAGAATGATGCCCGTAAAGTAGCGGGCGAGATCATTGAGAAAGTGGCGAAATAATGGAATTTATCGGTGTAGTGGCATTTGTGGCAGCGTTGCTCTTCTCAGTAATGGTGCATGAATTCGGGCACTACATAACTGCGCGTAAATTTGGCATGAAAGTTACCGAGTTTTTCCTTGGTTTCGGCAAGCGCATCTGGTCCACGCAACGTGGCGAAACTGAGTTTGGCATTAAAGCTATTCCGGCTGGCGGTTATTGCCGAATCGCAGGAATGACTCCGCGTGACGAAATGGATCTAGGCGAAGAAGATCGCGCTTTTATCAAAGCATCTTCTGGGCGCAAATTAATTGTACTTGGCGCCGGTTCTTTTCTGCACTTTGTTTTAGGTTTTGTTATTTTGCTAATCCTATTTATTGGCATCGGCACTAATCGCATTACTCCGCAAGTGGCACAAGTTTCCGACTGCATTCCAGTTGCTAGCGAAGCTTGTACTAGCTCTTCTGTCCCATCGCCAGCAAAGGCAGCCGGCATCAAAGCTGGCGATTACATCATGGCGATTGATAACAAGCCAGTTGAGAATTGGGCTGACGATGTTCAGATCATCCGCGATTCACCTGGCAAAGAGCTAACACTTTCAATTTATCGCGATGGCGAAAAAATCACTATTAATGCAACCCCAGTATCACGGGTAGTTAATGGTGAAGTGCGTGGCATTCTGGGCATCATTAATGATGTAGCAAATGTTCGCAGCGATCCAATCAAAGCCACCAAAGATTCAATTTCGCTAAGTAAAGAGTTCTTGGTTTCAAGTGTGAAATCTTTAGTTGCACTCCCTGCCAAAATTCCTTCCCTTTGGGGTCAAACGTTTCAAGGTGAAGAACGCGATGTCGATGGTTTGATTGGAATCGTTGGCGTCGCCGCAGTTTCTGGTCAAGTCACCGCATCTGACCAAATGTCTTGGTCCGAACGCATCGGAGCATTCTTACTAATTGTGGCCAGCCTTAATTTCTTCGTCGGCGTATTTAACTTATTGCCAATCTTGCCGCTCGATGGCGGACATATGGCGGTTGCGATTGCCGATGAAATCAGGGCGTTTTTGGCTCGCTTGCGGGGCAAGCCAAGACCTAAGCCAGTTGATGTAACCGTGCTTACACCAATTACGATGGTGGTCTTTGTTTTATTGGCAGTACTGACCGTCATGCTCCTTGTGGCAGACATTATTAATCCAGTAATTCTCAATCTTTAGCGCTTAAGGCCGCTCTTAGGGCAGAATAGCGACATGGTTGATCTTGGAATTCCAGCAGCACCGCCTGCCGCTTTAGCCCCTCGCCGTAAAACCCGCCAGCTTCAAGTTGGCAAAGTTGGGGTAGGTAGCGATTCACCGGTCAGCGTGCAATCAATGTGCACCACTTTGACCTCTGATGTAAATGCCACCTTGCAACAGATCGCAGAGTTAACTGCCTCTGGCTGCCAGATTGTGCGCGTTGCGGTGCCGAGCCAAGATGATGCCGATGCGTTGGCACAGATTGCCAAGAAATCACAGATTCCAGTTATCGCAGATATTCACTTTCAGCCAAAATACATTTTCGCAGCTATCGATGCCGGTTGCGCAGCAGTTCGCGTTAACCCAGGCAACATCAAACAGTTCGATGACAAAGTTAAAGAAGTTGCTAAGGCTGCTGGTGATGCCGGAATTCCAATTCGCATTGGGGTAAACGCTGGTTCGCTAGATCCACGTTTGCTTGCTAAGTACGGCAAAGCAACTCCTGAGGCGTTAGTTGAATCGGCGATCTGGGAAGCATCACTTTTCGAAGAGCATGGTTTTTCCGATATCAAAATTTCAGTAAAGCACCACGACCCAGTAATTATGGTTAAGGCTTACCGCTTACTCGCAGCGCAAACGACCTACCCGCTGCATTTAGGTGTTACTGAAGCTGGTCCACTTTTCCAGGGCACAATTAAATCTGCCACCGCATTTGGAATTTTATTGGCTGAAGGAATCGGCGACACAATTCGCGTTTCACTTTCAGCACCGCCAGTTGAAGAAGTAAAAGTCGGTATCTCAATTCTAGAATCTTTGAATTTACGCCAACGTAAGCTAGAAATTGTTTCCTGCCCATCATGTGGCCGTGCCCAAGTAGATGTCTATACCTTGGCCGAACAAGTACAAGCTGGCCTCGAAGGAATGACTGTCCCGCTTCGAGTTGCAGTTATGGGCTGTGTGGTAAATGGCCCGGGCGAAGCGCGCGAAGCAGATCTTGGTGTGGCATCAGGTAATGGCAAAGGTCAGATCTTTGTTAAGGGCGAAGTTATTAAGACTGTGCCTGAATCAATGATTGTTCAAACTTTAATTGAAGAAGCCATGCGTTTAGCTGAAGAGATGGAGGCTGCCGGCGTTGCCTCAGGTGAGCCAGTTGTGAGCACTTCCTGATGCTAAAGATGTCGACGCTTTTTCTGCGCACTCTTCGTGATGATCCAGCCGATGCTGAAGTTGCCAGCCACAAACTATTAGTTCGCGCTGGTTATGTGCGCCGCATTGCCGCTGGAATTTATTCTTGGTTACCACTTGGCGTAATCACACTTCGCAATATTGAGCGAGTAATCCGCGAAGAAATGGATGCGGCAGGCTTCCAAGAAGTAAATTTCCCTTCACTATTGCCACGCGATGCTTACGAGGCAACTAATCGCTGGGAAGAATATGGCCCTGCGCTATTTCGCTTGCAAGACCGCAAAGGTGGCGATTATTTACTAGGCCCAACCCACGAAGAGATGTTCACGCTTATGGTTAAGGGCGAATATTCATCGTATAAAGATCTGCCGCTAAGTATTTATCAGATTCAAACAAAGTTCCGCGATGAGGCTAGACCACGCAGTGGAATTATCCGCGGCCGTGAATTTGTGATGAAAGATTCTTACTCCTTTGATATCGATGATGCCGGCCTTGAAGTTTCTTATCAAAACCATCGCGAAGCATATGTAAAGACTTTTGATCGCTTAGGTATGAAGTACAACATTGTTAAAGCCGTATCTGGTGCCATGGGTGGCTCTAAGTCTGAAGAATTTTTAGCGCCATGTTCAACTGGCGAAGATACTTATGTGCTCTGTCCTAAGTGTGGCTTTGCCGCAAACGTCGAAGCGATGATTACCAAAGTTGCTAGCGTTGATTCTTCAGCTACGCCAGCTGCTGAAGCTTTTGATTCACCAAATACGCCAACCATTGATACTTTGGTAGAGCTAATTAATAATAAGTTCGGTGGCGGATTCACTGGTGCAGACACTTTAAAAAATGTCATGCTGATGGCAGATAACAAAGCTATCTGCGTATTGGTGCCTGGTGATCGTGAAGTTGATTTAAAGCGCTTCCAAGAAAATATTGGTGGCATTCACGAACTGCGGGTATTTGAAGATGCAGATTTTGCTAAGTTCCCAGCGCTAGTAAAGGGTTACATCGGACCTCAGGATGCTAAGAAATCTGGCATCACGGTTTACGCGGACCCAAGAATTGCGCCAGGCACTGCTTGGGTAACAGGAGCTAACGAAAAAGATCGCCATGCTCGCAACGTAGTTAATGGTCGCGATTTCACACCAGATGCTTATGTTGAAGCTGCCGAAGTTCGTGCCGGTGATGCTTGTCCAGAGTGCGCCACACCTGTTGTAATTGATCGCGCAATTGAGATCGGCCACATTTTCCAGCTCGGTCGCAAATATGCCGAAGCGCTAAACCTGACCGTGCTTGATCAAAATGGAAAGTCGCAGATCGTCACCATGGGTTCTTACGGCATCGGTGTATCACGTGCAGTTGCCGCTATTGCTGAACAAACTCACGATGAAATCGGGCTTAATTGGCCAGTTGATTTAGCGCCAGCCAAGGTTCATATCGTGGCAACGGGTAAAGAAGATGCAATTTTCGATGCTGCCCTTGATCTTGGAGCCAAACTAGAAGCGACTGGAATTTCGGTAATGCTTGATGATCGTCGTGATCCAAGTGCTGGCGTTAAATTTAAAGATGCCGAGCTAATCGGAAATCCAATTATCGTGGTTGTCGGTAAAGCTCTTGCAAATGGCAATGTCGAAGTTCGAGTTCGCAAGAGCGGCGAGAAGTCTGAAGTTGCAGTTGGCGAAGCGGTTAGCGCAATTACGGCGCTATTGGCTGCAATTAAGTAATTAATGCTCTCCGATCTATCGCTCTACACACTGCTCTTTCTCTTTATCGCAGCGTTCGGAGCTGGCTTAATTGATGCCATCGCTGGCGGCGGCGGATTAATTCAATTACCTGCATTGTTAATTGGTTTGAGTGATTTCAAAACTGTCGAAGTTTTAGGAACCAATAAATCAATCTCAATTTTTGGCACAACCGCATCCGCTCGGCTCTATCGCAAGAGCGTTAAAATTGATCCTAAGTTCTTACTGGCCCTAGTTATTCCAGCACTACTGGGCTCAATCGGGGGAGCATCCCTTGCTTCGCGGTTACCCACTGAATATTTCCGACCTGTTGTTCTGGTCCTATTAATTGCAGTTGCGATCTATACCTTTACAAAGCCAGAGCTGGGACAAGTCGAAGCGATGAAACACTCGACTAAACATCGCATGCTTATCGGAATTTCAATTGCTTCCGTCATTGGTTTCTACGATGGCATCTTTGGTCCGGGTACTGGTTCCTTCTTAGTCCTGGCCATGGTCGGATTGGGCTTTGCCTTCTTAAGCGCATCGGCCATAGCCAAGGTGGTAAATGTTTCAACCAACTTGGGTGCAATTATTGTCTTTGGTTTAAATGGGGTGATCCTGTGGCAGATCGGATTAACCCTGGCAATTGCTAATGTGGCCGGTGCGATTATCGGTGCGAAACTAGCGATTCGCGGCGGTTCTACTTTGGTGCGAAAAGTTTTCTTAGTGGTAACCGTTGCCCTGATAATTAAGGTCGCACTCGATACGTTCAAAGCTTTCTAATTCATAGGCTAGAATTGCGCTTACAACTTAATAGTTAGGAAATTTAAATGGCCCTGAAAGAACAGATAAGCGAATTAGTTACACCAGCAGTCGTGGGGGCCGGTTTCTATCTAGAAGATGTTGAAATATTAAATGCCGGCAGATCACGAGTTATTACATGCATCGTAGATGGCGATATTCCGCTAAACCTTGATCAAGTTACCGTTGTTACCAAAGCAATCTCAGTGCTTCTCGATGAAGCTGCATTTCTTGATGAAACCCCATTTACCCTCGAGGTATCTTCACCTGGCGTTGAGCGCCCATTAACTTTGCCGCGTCACTGGCGCAAAAATCATGACCGTTTAATCAAAATTGTTCTAACTAATGGCGAAGTTGTCGAAGGCCGCATCGCTGCTAGTGATGAAGTTGCAGTAACTGTAACTGGCGCAAAAGCCGAGGTGCAGGTTGTCTTCGCTGATATCAAGCGCGCAACTGTGGAGATTGAATTTAATCGCAAGGGCGATAAGGAATGAATGTAGATTTCGAAGCGTTAATAACGCTTACAACCGAAAAATCGATTCCAGTCCTAAGTATCATCGAAGGTATTGAGCAAGAAGTTATCTCGCTTTATCGCGAACTACCTGAAGCCAAGCCACATGCTCGCGTTCGCGTCGATCGCGAAACTGGCGAGATTCATATTTGGGTGCCAACTTTTAACGAAGAAGGCGTGCGCGAAAGCGAAGAAATTCATGAGCCCGAAGGCTTTGATAAAGTCGCCATGGCCACCATTCGCAAAGTAATTCGTTTAAAGATGCGCGAAACAAATGATGCCGAGATCGTCGGCGAGTTCAGCGCTTCGGTAGGCGATGTGGTTTCGGGCATCGTGCAACAGGGCCGCGATCCAAAAATGATTCACGTAAACTTAGGCCGCGTTGAAGGACGAGTTCCACCACAAGAACAAGTGCCCGGCGAAGTTTATGTCCACGGTGATCGCATCAAGTGTTTCGTGGTTGAAGTAAAGCAAGGGTTAAAAGGCCCCGAGATTATGTTGTCACGATCTCACCCAGCACTGGTTAAACAACTCTTCGCACTTGAAGTTCCAGAAATTACAGATCGCATTGTTGAAATCATGGCAGTTGCTCGCGAAGCTGGTCATCGCACCAAGATTGCGGTTCGTTCACATCGCGCCGGTGTTAGCCCAAAGGGTTCGCTAATTGGCCCAATGGGTTCACGTTCACAAGCAGTAATGAATGAATTACATGGCGAGAAAATCGATATCGTCGATTGGTCCGAAGACCCAGCGACTTTTGTGGCAAATGCGCTAGCGCCAGCCAAAGTCAGTAGCGTTCAAGTAGTAGATGAATTCACTCGCTCAGCCAAGGTAGTAGTGCCTGATTACCAACTCTCACTTGCGATCGGCAAAGATGGCCAAAATGCCCGTTTGGCCGCACGTTTAACGGGCTGGCGCATAGATATTCATCCAGATAATCCCGTGTAGACTTACCCCAGAATCAACCCCTTGTTAGTTCGCTAGAGATTGAGACTATTGATATGAATCCGATTCGGAGTTGTATCGGTTGTCGCAAGACTGGTGGGCCATCGGAATTGATGCGAATGGTCTTAGTTGATGGAAAAGTAATTTTCGATCAGCAGCAAATTGCCCCCGGGCGAGGCGCATGGGTTCATCGCAAATGTTTGAAACTGGCAATTGATCGGCAAGCGTTTAAGTGGGCTTTTCGATTAAGCATGATGCCAGATGTAACAGATTTACAAAAAGAACTACTTACCGAAATGGATGCGAAAGATATGAAACTTAAATGAGCTCGTCAGAATTATGAGGTCGTACAACTAAGGCTCGCATCGCATCAGGCGCGCGGGCCAAGACAGGAGAACTGTGGCAAAGGTCCGCGTACACGAATTAGCAAAACAGTTAGGCATGGAGAGCAAGGAAGTACTTGCAAAGCTCCAAGAATTGGGCGAGTTCGTCCGATCTGCATCATCAACAGTTGAAGCGCCGGTAGTGCGCAAGCTGGTTGCTCTGTATCCAGATGCCAAACCAAAAGAAGAAGCCAAGCCGGTTAAGAAAGCTGCCGCAAAGAAGACGGCTGCCAAAAAGGGCGAAGCAAATCCTGAGTTAGCTGCTGAATTAGCCGCAGAACTTGGTGTTGATTTAGCTGCACTCAAAGCTGCGCAAGAGCGCGCAATTGCTGAAAGCAATATTGAGCGACCAGCTATTGCTGAAACAGATGCGACAACTCCTGATGTCACAGCAACTCCTAAGCCGCCAGCGCCGCGTCCTGGAAACAATCCATTCTCTTCAGGTGGCGCAGTTCCACGTCCACCGCGCCCCGGAAATAATCCATTCTCAACTGGCGGTGTTCCACGTCCACCGGCACGACCAGCAACAGGTGCACCACGACCTGGCATGTCAGGTCCGCGTCCAGGTTCAGTTCGCCCAGGTTTTGCAGCCCGACCAAATTCACCACGTCCAGCAGGTGCTGGTACTGGAAACTTCCCACCACGTACTGCTGGTGGTGCAGGCGGATCAACAGCTGCCGGTCCATATCGTTCTAACGGTCCATCTGGAGTTGGTGCACCAGCAACTGGAGCTCCAGCGCGTCCAGGTGGCGGTCGTCCACCACAACGTGGCGGTGCCGGTGGTGCATTCGGAAAAAATGCGAGTAAGAGTTCTAAGCGAAAGCCAAAGAGCAGAAAAGCGTTGCGCGATGAATTCGATAATATGCAAGCACCAAAACTTGGCGGCGCTGTTATCCCGCACGGTGATGGTTCAACTGCAGTACGTATGCGTCGCGGTGCATCTTTAGCTGACTTCGCGGACAAAATTGGGGCAGATCCAGCAGCGTTAGTAGCAGCGCTATTTCACTTAGGTGAAATGGTTACTGCAACGCAATCTGTTGATGCTGATACTTTTGAAATTCTTGGCGCGCAACTTGGATATGACATTCAAATTGTTAGCCCTGAAGATGAAGATCGCGAACTGCTACAAGGTTTCGATATTGATTTGGGTGCAGAACTCGCCGATCTCGATGCCGACTTACTTGTTGCTCGTCCACCGGTTGTAACTGTTATGGGCCACGTTGATCACGGTAAGACCAGTTTGCTTGATGCAATCCGCAAGTCTGAAGTTCTAAAGACTGAAGCCGGCGGCATTACACAGCACATTGGTGCATACCAAATTCATCATGATCACGATGGTATTAATCGCGCAATTACTTTCATTGATACACCTGGTCACGAAGCGTTTACCGCTATGCGTGCTCGTGGTGCAAAGGTGACAGATATCGCGGTACTGGTAGTTGCAGCAGACGATGGCATCATGCCGCAGACCATTGAAGCGTTAAACCACGCTCAAGCTGCCGATGTGCCAATCGTGGTTGCAGTCAACAAGATTGATAAAGAAGGCGCAAACCCAGATAAGGTCCGTCAGCAATTAACTGAGTACAACTTGATCGCTGAAGAATATGGCGGAGACACCTTATTCGTAGATGTTTCAGCTAAGGGCGGACTCGGAATCGATCAACTGATCGAATCAATCTTGCTGACAGCTGATGCCGCAATTGATTTGCGCGCAGTAGCTAAAGACGATGCTCGTGGTGTTGCGATTGAAGCGCACCTCGATCGTGGTCGTGGCCCAGTTGCCACAGTATTAATCCAACGCGGAACTTTGAAGATCGGTGACGCAATCGTTGCTGGTGGTTCATTTGGTCGCGTTCGTGCGATGCTTGATGAAGATGGAAACGCAGTAACTGAAGCTGGTCCATCGCGTCCAGTGCAGGTTCTTGGTTTCACATCGGTGCCAAGTGCCGGCGATACTTTCTTAGTTGCCGACGAAGACCGTACTGCTCGCCAGATTGCCGAAAAGCGTCAAGCCGCAGAACGGAACGCGCAACTTGCTAAGGCTCGCAAGAAAGTCTCACTTGAAGACTTCATGGAGCAATCCAAGATCTCAACACTTAACCTCATTCTTAAGGGTGACGTTAGTGGTTCGGTTGAAGCGCTCGAAGATGCACTTATGCAACTCGATGTCGGAGCCGAAGTTGATCTACGCGTTATTCACCGTGGCGTTGGCGCAATCACCAAGAGCGACATCACATTGGCATCAGCATCAACCGCTGTTGTTATTGGATTTAACGTTAAGCCAGAACCACAAACTGCCATCTTTGCTGATCAAGAAGGCGTCGAAGTTCGCTTCTACTCAGTTATCTATAACGCCATCGAAGAGATTGAACTTTCACTCAAGGGCTTGTTAAAGCCAGAGTACGAAGAGATCATTCTTGGTAACGCTGAAGTTCGCGAAATCTTCAAGTCTTCTAAGGCTGGAAATATCGCTGGTTCAATTGTTAAGGATGGCTCAATCCGTCGTAACGCAAAGGCACGTATTTTGCGTAACGGTGAAGTTCTGGTCGATGACCTAACTATTGATTCCTTGAAGCGCTTTAAGGACGATGCAACCGAAGTTAAGGAAGGCTTCGAGTGCGGCATCGGACTTGGCAATATGAAGGAAATTGCAGTTGGCGACATGATTCAGGTCTTTGAGATGCGCGAGAAGAAGCGCGCGTAACTATGGGCCAATCACATCGCAGTCAAAAAGTAGCCGATCGCATCAAAGTGGTTGTGGCACAGTTACTCGAATCGAAGGTTAAAGATCCTCGGTTGGGTTTCGTCACAATCACTGATGCGCGGGTTACTGGCGATCTGCAAAGTGCCTCTGTTTTCTACACTGTTCTTGGCGATGAAGATCAGCGTGCTTCAACTGCTGCAGCCCTGGAAAGCGCTAAAGGAATGATTCGCTCAGCTGTTGGGCACGAACTGCAGACTCGCATTACCCCGAGCCTTGAGTTTCACTTAGATAGTTTGCCTGAAAGCGCACTCGAAATGGATTCGTTGCTCGATAAAGTGCGCGCACAAGATGCCCAAGTTGCAGTGCTACGCGCACAAGCAACTTATGCAGCTGGCGAAGATGCATACAAGCAACCAAAAATAATTCCGGATAAACCTAAATTTGAAGCAGAAGAGTTGTGATTGAGCACGGATTTTTAGTAATCGATAAAGATCCGGCGATGACGAGCCATGATGTTGTGGTTATGGGTCGGCGCGCACTTAATACTCGCAAAGTCGGCCATGCCGGAACTCTGGATCCGATGGCAACTGGCGTATTGGTTTTAGGTTTTGGTAACGGCACTCGGTTACTGCAATATGTAACTAATGGCGATAAGTCTTATCTAGCAACGGTGGTTCTGGGAGCAGCAACTATTACCGATGATCACGAAGGCGAAATTACTTCAACTGCTGATGTTTCAGCGATAACAGATGTGGCAATTGAAAGTGAATTAGCCAAGATGCGCGGCACTATCGCACAGCGTCCAAGTTCAGTATCTGCAGTTAAAGTCGATGGCGAGCGCGCACATGCCCGAGTTCGCGCCGGCGAACTATTTGAATTACCAGCGCGCGAAGTAACAATTTCCAACTTAGAAATTCTAGAAATTCGCCGAGTTGAAAACCGCATTGAAGTTGATATTGATGTCACCTGTTCAGCTGGCACTTTCATTAGAGCAATTGCGCGCGATTGTGGCGCAGCTTTGGGCGTTGGGGGACACCTCAATAAATTACGCCGCACTCGGGTGGCTGGTTTCGACCTAGATCGCACAGTTTCGATTACAGCTCTTAAGGCGCAGGATTTCACACCGCTTTCAATGGCCGATGTAGCGCGCGCAACATTTGCGGTTCGCAAAGTTAGCGCTGATGAGGCAACTGAACTTTCCTTTGGGCGCGCACTTGTGGCAAATGTCAGCGAAGATATTACTGCGGCGATTTCGTCAGCCGATGAAGTTTTAGCACTTTTGCAGAATAAGGAGGGTAAGGCACTTCCAATTGCAGTTTTTGCTGCAGTTAACTGAGGTGCCATAATTAGCATCAATGAGCAATGTTGTTGTAATCGGAGTCTTTGATGGCGTGCATAAAGGCCACCAGAGCATTCTTGACCGCGCCAAAGAAATTGCCGATGGCCGCAAGATTGTTGCCTTAACTTTTGATCCGCACCCAACAACTGTTTTTGCTCCAGATCGTGCGCCCACACTTTTAACTACTTTGGCTGATCGTGTTGTGCTGCTAAAAATTCATGGCGCCGATCAAGTAGCGGTAATGAAATTCGATGAGAAATTTGCGGCTCTGTTACCTGAAGATTTCGTAAATCAAATCTTGGTTAAGCAGTTAGATGCTGGTGATGTGATTGTTGGTGAGAATTTTACATATGGCCATAAAGCCTCTGGAAATGTGCAAACTCTCAAATCGCATTCTGAGTTTAAAGTTCATGTCCTAGCGCTACATTCAGATGACACTGAATCGGTTTCATCAACTCGAATTCGCACCGCAATTACTATTGGTGATGTTGAAACTGCTCGACTTCTGCTTTCTAGACCACATCGTCTAGATGGCGTAGTTGTTCATGGCGAAGCACGTGGTCGCGAGATTGGTTATCCAACCGCCAATCTAGGAAACCTTGACGGGCAAACTATTCCGGCCGATGGTGTTTATGCAGGTTGGTTAACCGTTGGAATTAATCGTTGGTCTGCTGCAATTTCAATTGGAACTAATCCAACTTTTGCTGGCACGCGTGCTCGCCAAGTTGAGGCATATGCCATCGACCAAATTGGACTTGAGCTCTATGACCAAGATGCCACCATTGAATTTGGTTGGCACCTGCGCGAGACCTTAAAGTTTGATGGGCTAGAGCCACTCCTCGAGCAGATGAAGAGAGATTGCGATCTGGCTCGAAAACTGACCGAAGCTTGAGCGGAAATTAGCCCCGATTTCGCCCCTCACGCTCACGCTGGTAACCTTTGCCCTGTCCAACGAGAAGTAGAGCTCCCGTGTATCAAACCGGAAGCCATCGTGGCGGTAACTAATAAGGAGCGTCATCATATGGCACTAACACCAGAAGTAAAGAAAGAAATCATTGCTAAGTACGGCACTTCAGCTACCGACACCGGAAGCCCAGAAGCGCAGGTCGCTTTGCTTTCAAAGCGTATCGAGGACATCACAACTCACCTCAAGACCAATCCTCATGATCACCACAACCGTCG
>Ga0315902_10002577_pt1 | contig 28041 bp, 36 predicted proteins | sample LakEriMetagenome_9_FD_203523 | JGI IMG/M metagenome (GOLD analysis project Ga0315902, IMG submission 203523) | Freshwater fungal communities from buoy surface, Lake Erie, Ohio, United States - Buoy 12 MA117 | ecosystem: Environmental > Aquatic > Freshwater > Lake > Lake biofilm | place: USA...
AAAAATCCACGCGCGCCAAGCTGACTTGCCGGAAGATTAAAAGGGTGTTACCTGCGACCAATCTAGGATGTATTCTAGAAATTGAGGGTCTGGATCAGAGATTTAAGTCTCTTAGGCATCCACAAAATGGTGAACGCTATGCTGGCATCTTACAGTGGGGTTTAGGTTATATGTTATACGGCTTATATTTGGATCAATTTAAAACTACCTACAGGCTAATCTAGCAAATGAAAGCAGTCATAAGTAATAAAATATACTTAAATGATCCAGGTGCAGAACTATCTAAAAGAATTATTGATACTCTTACCTATAAGTTTAAAAAAGATACTGGTAGCAAACATTTTAGTAGTATAGAAACTATTAGAAACTATAAAATAATTGGTAATGGTATTATTAGTGTTCCACAAGGCCGTAAAGATTTAATTCCCCAAGGCTGGGAAGTAGTAGATAAACGAGTACTTGTTCCTGCCCCATTTCCAGACCCTAAGTTTGAGCTACGCCCAGAACAGCAGACCGTATGCGACGAGATTACAGATACCTGCTTTATTAATGCACTAGTAGGCTGGGGTAAAACATTTACCGCACTACATCTTGCTAGAAAACTGGGTCAAAAGACGCTAGTAATTACGCATACTACTGCGCTTAGAGATCAGTGGTCTGAAGAAGTAGAAAACTTATTTGGTATTAGAGCTGGAATTATAGGTAGTGGTAAGTTAGATTGGGAAGATCATGCTATTACTGTGGCTAATGTGCAAACGCTTGTAAAGCACTGTAATACACTAAGCAAAGAATTTGGAACAATTATTCTAGATGAAGCACACCACTGTCCAGCAACAACATTTACACAAATTATTGACACTTTCCACAGTAGATTTCGCATTGCTCTGTCGGGAACAATGCAACGTAAAGATGGAAAACACGTCTTATTTCAAGACTATTTTGGAAATCATGTTATCAAGCCCCCACAGAGTAACACACTGGCCCCAACGGTTAGGACAGTTAACACTGGAATCACACTTAAACATGGTGCTACATGGGTTGAAAAAGTAAATACACTAGCAAACGATACCAGTTATCAAGAGTTTATTGCTGGCATTGCTAAACAAGAAATAGAAACAGGGCATCAAGTACTTATAATTGCAGATAGGGTGGAGTTTTTACGAAATGTCAAAGAATACATCGGAGAAAATTGTGTGTTGGTTACTGGCGAAACATCCTTTGATGAGCGTCAGACAATTAAACAACAGCTCCTCAACCGTGAAAAAATGTCGATTGCTGGTAGCAGACAAATCTTTTCAGAAGGAATCTCAATCAACTCACTCTCTTGTGTTATCCTAGCAATACCAATGAACAACGATAGCTTGTTAGAGCAAGTTATTGGTAGAGTACAACGACAACATCCTGGTAAACTAGATCCACTAGTAGTAGATCTACAGTTTGCTGGTTGGGCTGATAAAAAGCAAAACAGAAACCGCCTAGGCTTGTACCTTAGAAAGGGCTGGCACATTGAAACGGTTTAAAAAATTTTGACTTGCAAAATATTCTACAAAGTGATATAATATTATTTTACTTCAAAGAATGATCTTCTTTTTTAACCTAAACAAATTAGAGTTTGCTACAAACAACGACCCTGAATATTTAGTTGCAGCTCTACAAAAGTGTTTTCTTGGTATTCGGATACCTAAAAATGCACGAGAAAAGTACAAACCTATTCCGGGGCTAGAAGCAGGCAGTAGTTATTTGTTAAATCCAAAAGCACTATTTGAAGATAAAATAACAGATGCAATATTTAAGGCACAGTATATTAGGCTAGCTGGACGCAGAGATTATCTTTCCTATAAAACCATAAAACAAAAACATCTTGACTTAACCTTATACCCAGACTTAAATATAGCTACAATTAAACACAATCCGCTATTAATAATTGAACACGCACATTTAAAATTTATATACGAGGAAACAAATGGCACTCTCATTTAAACAAACCAAAGGCAAAGCACAAACATCTAAAGTTGAATCTTACGAGTACAAAGACGGAGAAAACTCTGTTAGGCTTATTGGTGGGGTTCTTCCACGCTATGTATACTGGGTAAAAGGTACTAATAATAAAGATATTCCTATTGAATGTCTAGCTTTTAGTCGTGAAAAAGAAAAATTTGATAATTTAGAAAAAGATTGGGTACAAGAGTCTTATCCTGACCTAAAGTGTTCTTGGAGCTATGCAGTCAATTGTATTGATCCTAAAGATGGAAAAGTTAAAGTACTAAATCTTAAAAAGAAACTGTTTGAGCAAATCCTAACTGCTGCAGAAGATCTGGGTGATCCTACTGACTACGATACTGGTTGGGATGTAGTATTTAAACGAGTTAAAACTGGTCCGCTAGCTTTTAATGTTGAATACACCTTGCAAGTTCTTCGCTGTAAACAGCGCAGTCTTAACGATAACGAGCGTAAGCTAGCTGATACCGCAGTATCTATTGATGAAAAGTATCCTCGCCCCACCAGCGACGAAGTAAAAGCTCTAATCGAGAAACTGCAAAAAGGTCAAGAAGAAGAACAAGAGAATCAAACAGATAGCGAACGTGAAGCTGTTAAAGATTTAGCTTAATAATCCAGCCTGCTAAGCCAAAAGTTTAGCAGGCTATTTTATCTTATATTATGAAATTACTTTTTACAGCCGACATTCACATTAAACTAGGTCAAAAGAATGTGCCCACAGAATGGGCTAAAAATAGATTTCAGCTATTTGTAGATCAATTTCATGAGATGCAAGATAAAGCTGATATGATTATTATAGGCGGTGATATATTTGACAGACTGCCTAATATGGATGAAGTCGAGCTATATTTTGACCTAGTAGCTAGCCTTCAAAAACCCAGTGTTATTTATAGTGGTAATCATGAAATGGTTAAAAAGGATACTACCTTTTTAACATATCTTAAACGTGCAACTAATCGACTAAATAAACTAGTAACTGTATGTGATGATTATAGGAGTGATTTACTTGGTGGAGACATTGATATTATTCCTTATAATAAATTACGGGATTTTCAAGATAATTACAGTACTTTAAATTTTCATGGTAGAGTACTAGTAACTCATGTTCGTGGAGATATTCCTCCACACGTTAAATCAGAAATTAATCTAGAACTACTAAATCGTTGGCAAGTAGTACTAGCAGGAGATCTACACAGTTATGAAAACTCTCAGCGTAATATTCTCTATCCCGGTAGTCCTTATACTACTAGTTTTCATCGTAACAGAGTTGAAACTGGATGCATCTTACTTGACTTGGACAATTTGGAACATGAGTGGTTAAAGTTTGATCTACCACAGCTTATCAAGCGAACAGTAGGTGTCGACGACCCTAAACCGCAGACATACCCCGATCATACAATCTATGAGATTGAGGGTAACTTGCACGAATTAAGTCAACTAGAAGATAGTGACCTAATTGATAAAAAAGTAGTAAAACGAGCACAAGATACTCAGCTTATTCTAGACCCTAATATGACTATGGCTGAGGAGGTTCGTGAATATCTTACCTATATTCTAGAACTAGATCAGACTACAATTAATAGCGTATTAGAGGAATTTTATAATGCCAGAGACAAACTTACAGATTAAACAAGTTGTTGTATGGTCACAGCCAAATTGCCCTGGATGTGACACGGCTAAAAAATTATTAGATCAACTTGGTGTTCCGTATCAAGTTAACGTAATAGATACGCCAGAAACTAAACAATTATTCTTTACAACACTACCAGGTGCACGCAGTGTTCCACAAATTGTAGTAGATGGTAAATGGATTGGTGGACTACAGGAATTTAGAAGATTTTTAAATGATAACAATAAAGCACTTAAAATGGTCTAACTGTTTTAGTTACGGCAAAGATAATCAAATAAACTTTACTAGTGCTCCACTAATGCAATTAATTGGTAAAAACGGACACGGTAAAAGTTCTATAGCTCTTATACTTGAAGAAGTCTTATACAATAAGAATAGCAAGGGTATTAAAAAAGCAGATATTTTAAACCGGTATGTAAAAGATAACTGGTATAACATAGAACTTGCACTAACAAAAGATAACGATGAGTATAAGATAGAAACAAAACGTTCTGGTTCTCAGGTAGTTAAGCTGTATAAGAATGGCAAAGATATAAGTGGACACACTGCTACTACAACCTATAAAATTATTGAAGATATTATAGGTATTGATCATAAAACTTTTACGCAAGTAGTTTACCAAAGTGGTGCAAATAGTCTAGAGTTTCTAACTAGTGCGGATACGGCTCGTAAAAAGTTTTTAATTGAACTCCTAAACTTAACTAAGTACACAGAAGCTGGTGATCAATTTAAACGCTTACATCAAGATCTAGGAGTACTAGTAGCCAGTGCAGAATCTAAGTTGCGAACAATTCAAGACTGGATTGATAAGTATAACAAACAAAATTTAGAACAAAAACCACTCCTACCAGTTCCTTCCCAACCAGAAGACGATATAAGCCAATATACTAGTATTCGAGAAACTATTAGTACTATAAATGCTAAAAATAAAAAGATTTCTCAGAACAATACATATAAAACAGTTCAAGGTAAATTAAAACTGTTACCTGTACCAGAAAAACCTACAGAAACTATTAGTGAATATATAGCTAAACGTGCTGAACATGATAAAGCTGCACAAGATGCTGAACAGTTTATTCGTAAACTAACTAATCTATCAGATTCTTGTCCTACTTGTTTACAAGCAATTAATAGAGAAAAAACTCAACAACTGCTTAGTGAGTATGAACAAATTGTTACAACTAGTAAAGAGTTCAGTAAACAGGTAAACACAAAAATTCAAGATATTGAAACTAGGTTAAAGCTATGGAAAGAAGCTATAGAAGCTCAAGCAGAATGGGAAAAGTACTATCAACTAATTGATAATGATTTACCCAATGAACTCTTAGATGAAAAAATTCTACAAAAACAGCTAGATGAGTTGCAAAAATCCATACAACAAGCTAAAACTGCAATTCAAACTATTGAGCTAGAAAATCAAGCACGACAACAGCATAATAGTAAAGCAGAGCTTTTAAGGTCTCAACTTGCTGATATGCAAGAAGATCTAACTACTTGGCAAGCTAATCTTAATAGCTTACAAAGTCGCCTAAATATACTAGCAATTCTAGTAAAGACATTTAGTACAACTGGTTTAGTAGCCTACAAAATAGAAAACTTAGTAAAAGATCTAGAAGTACTAACTAATCAGTATTTAGCTGAATTAAGTGGTGGAAGATTTCAACTTGCGTTTGAGATTAGTGGTAATGACAAACTTAATGTTATTATTGTAGACAATGGTAATAACATTGACATACAAGCATTAAGCGGCGGAGAGCGTGCCAGAGTTAATGTAGCTACACTGCTTGCTATTCGTAAGCTAATGCAAAGCCTTAGCCAAAACAGAGTAAATTTACTAATCCTAGATGAAACCGTAGAAGCCTTAGACTTAGACGGAAAAGAAAAACTAGTAGAAATTCTTTTACGCGAAGAAAACTTAAATACACTACTAGTATCACACGGCTTTACCCATCCCCTGCTAGAAAAAATTACGGTTGTTAAAAAACAAAACATATCTAGAATAGAGGACTAAATGTTAGAAACTATATGTGACATATTTCAAGAAGGGTATAAACGTGGCTGGGTAACTACCCGGGATGGAAATGCTAGTATTAGGTATCGTGAACAAAAATACTTTTATGTAACTCCTAGTGGTGTTCGTAAGCAAACACTTCAACCAGATCAATTTAAAAAACTAAATATTATTAGTGGAATACATAGTGGAATAGTAGGTCCAGATATGTATTGGACAGACTGGAAAGAAGCTGAACATACTCCTATAAGTAAAAACTTAAAGCCTAGCGGCGAAATTCCTATGCACTTTGCCTTGCAAAAGGAAATTAACACAGATACCAGAGTTGTTCTGCACTTACATCCTACCTATACAACTGCGGCTATGTATAAGGGAATTGACTTAACAACTTTATCTGATAACTTTCCTGAGTTAAGTAGGTATACTAAAGTAGGTAAAACCGTTCCAGCATTTTTACCCTTAACTCAAGAATTAGCTGATGCGTGTGTTCGAAATCTTGAACTTGAACTAGACGGCTCATTAGAGTATAATATAGTAGGAATGGATAGGCATGGCGTTGTAGCTGTAGACACCAGTCCTTGGCGTGCTTTTGAACATATTGAAAGGTTAGAGCATATATGTAAAATTATCCTACATGGAGCTACATAGTGAAGCCCAAACGCTCAAAGATTGTAAAAGGCAAGCATACTACATTTGTTTATCACGCTGGCGGTAAACTAGACATGATAACTGATTGGAATGCCCTAGCCCTAGAAATAAATCAAGCCATAGATAACTGGAAAAATCCTAAGCCCGTAGGTTTACTTCCAAAAGTTCGTCGTGGTAGATAGCCGACAAAAAGGTGCCAGAACTGAAACCAAAGTAAAAGAGTTTTTACGGGAACATACTCAGTTAAAGTGGGAACGCGTTCCAGGCTCTGGTGCCCTAAATGAAAAACATGGCCTAAAAGGTGACTTATATATTCCGGGCGAAAAGAATATATATTGCATAGAAGTAAAAGGCTACGCAGACGATCACCTTACTAGCCATGTATTAACTAGTAAAAGTCCTACGCTTTTAGATTGGTGGCAACAAACACTACGAGAAAGTGGTCAAGTTGGTAAACAACCCTTACTATTCTTTAAGTTTGATCGCAGTAAAATATTTGTAGCGTTTGAAAATATACCTAATGACCTATATCCTTATGTGTATATAAACAGAGACGAGTATAAGTTTTTTGTTGCACTAGCAGAAGATTGGATAACAAATGAAAATATTGAGTTTATCAAAACCTAGGATTGCCTATGATTAATAAATTAGTTGGAATTATTCTTGCTACAGCTTCTATTTCAGTTGCAGCTCAAACAATTACAGCAGCAGGAGCTACTTTTCCTTATCCAATATACGCTAAATGGGCTGAAGCCTATCAAAAAGAGACTAAAATTGGATTAAATTATCAAAGTATTGGCAGTTCTGGTGGTATTCGTCAAATTAATAATAAAACAGTAACATTTGGAGCTACAGATGCTCCGGTTAAGGGTGAAGATCTAGATAAGATGGGACAAGTTCAGTTTCCCGCAATTATAGGCGGAACAGTTCCTATTATTAATCTTGACGGATTTCAACCGGGTGAACTTGTTATTACTGGACCCGTACTGGCTGAAGTGTTTATGGGTACTATAGTAAAGTGGAATGACCCTAAACTACAGCAACTTAACCAAACTAAAAAACTACCTGACTTAGCTATTACTGTAGTACACAGAGCTGATGGATCGGGAACTACTTTTAATTTTACTGATTACTTAAGCGCAGTAAGCCCAGACTGGATGAGTCGTGTAGGGCGTGGCGCAGCAGTAAAGTGGCCTGCTAGTAGCAGTGTAGGTGGCAAAGGTAATGAGGGTGTAGCGGCTAATGTGCGTAGAGTACGTGGTTCTGTGGGATATGTAGAGTATGCCTATGTTAAGAAAAATAACATGACCTACATGAAACTACAAAACAAGGACGGTGTGTTTGTTGATCCTGATGATACTACCTTTGCTGCAGCTGCAGCTGGTGCAGATTGGTTTAGCGTACCCGGCATGGGTCTAAGTATTGTTGATCAACCTGGTAAGAATACTTGGCCAATTAGTACTGCTAGTTTTATTATCATGTACAAAGATCCACAAGATAAAAAATCCAGCCAAGAAGCTATTAAGTTTTTTGACTGGGCATTTAAACACGGCGCTAAAATGAGCGAAGAACTTGATTATGTACATCTTCCAGAGTCACTACAAGCTCAAATTAGAACCCGTGTTTGGAGTCAGATTAAGCACTAAATATGAGTAAATCATTTCAACAAGTAAGCGAACTAGAAAATACCTTAATGGTAGTTGATGCCTTAAACTTAGCATTTCGCTGGAAACACAATGGCGCAACAGACTTTTATGAAGATTACCTGCGTACGGTAGATAGTCTTAAAAAGAGTTATAAAGCTCGTTGGGTTATTATAGCTGCGGATCAAGGTTCAAGCAGCTATCGTAAACAGATTTATCCTGAATATAAGCAAAACCGAAAAGATAAATTTGCTGAACAAACTGAAGCGGAACGTGCAGCCTTTGAGCGATTTTTTGAAGACTACCAGCACACACTAGACTGGATTCGTACTCAGACTACATACCCGGTTGTTCAGTTTCCACAAACTGAGGCTGATGATATAGCTGCCTACATAACTCAACAAGTCAAAAATTATCCCGTTACCCATACTTGGCTAATCAGTAGCGATAAAGACTGGGACTTATTAGTGGGTGAAGATACTAGCAGATTTAGTTATGTAACACGCAAAGAAGTTACAGCTAATAACTGGCATACCCACTACGACTTTACACAAGATCAATACATTAGTATTAAATGCCTAATGGGTGATACTGGAGATAATGTGCGCGGTGTAGAAGGCATTGGTCCTAAACGTGCTCATCAACTTGTGGAAGAATGGGGCACTGCTCTTGACATAGTTGCAAATCTACCTATCTCCAGCAAACTAAAATACGTTAAAACACTCAATGATAGTGCAGATACTATAATGCTAAACTATCAACTTATGGACTTAGTTACATACTGTGCAGATGCACTAGGTTCTAATACACAACAAATAGACACTATCCTACAAGAGTATATTAAATGATAAACGGCGCAACAGTAACAGGAACAACTAATATAGCAGGGTTTTATAGTAGTACACTTAATATTCAATGTTTACGACTAACGGCAGATGCAGAATTACCTAAACGTCAGCATCCCACAGACGCAGGAGCAGACCTGTGCTGCATAGAAACTATAGATCTGTATCCTGAAGAAACCAAAGCTGTTGGTACAGGTATAGCAGTCAAAATTCCGATGGGCTTTGTCGGGTTAATCTTTAACAGATCCAGTCAAGGAAAAAGGGGAATCATACTGCCTAATAGCGTAGGCGTTATAGACAGTGATTACCGTGGCGAACTAAAAGTTCTACTAAAAAATATTTCAGGTGATAAGTATAAAATTTCACAAGGCGACAGAATTGCTCAACTAGTAATAGTACCAATTCAATTAGCTACATTTACAGACTGCTGGAATGATACCCAACGAGGTACAGGCGGATTTGGCAGCACAGGAACATAGAGGAGTAACATGACAAGCACACGAGCACAAGTAATTACAAGACGAACTTATAATAGACCCATCAGTGATGATGGCAAACAATTTGAAACTTGGCAGGATACAGTTAGCCGAGTAATCTCACACCAAGCTTGGTTGTGGGAACGTGCCGCTGATAGACAGCTCCTACCCAATGAGTACGCAGAACTAAATCGCCTAGAACAGCTTATGCTTGAGCGTAAGGTTTCTATGAGTGGTCGTACCCTATGGTTAGGCGGCACACAGGTAGCTAAAAATCGTGAAGCGTCACAGTTTAATTGTAGCTTTACAGAAGTAGAAACTGTGTACGATGTAGTAGATGTTCTATGGCTTTTACTACAAGGTTGCGGCGTAGGCTTTAAGCCTATTATAGGCACGCTAAATGGATTCTCAAAACCTATTCAGAATATTGAAGTAGTCAGATCACAACGTACTGAAAAGGGCGGCTGTGAGCACAATGTAGAAACTTGGGACCCACAAACAAAAACTTGGCGTATTCAGGTTGGCGATAGTGCAGAAGCATGGGCTAAGAGCATTGGTAAGCTAATGGCAGGAAAATATCCTGCTGATACTCTTGTCCTAGATTTCTCCCAACTGCGTCCTGCTGGTGAAAGGTTAAAAGGCTATGGATGGATTAGTTCGGGTGACTCGGCTATCAGTACTGCTTATGTTGCTATCGCCCGTATCCTTAATGGACGGGCAGATTCACTACTCACCAGAATGGATATCATGGATATTGTTAATTGGCTTGGTACCATTCTGTCTAGTCGCCGAAGTGCTGAGATTGCGCTTTTTGACTATGGCCAACCGGAATGGCAAGAATTTGCAGTAGCTAAAAAAGACTGGTGGTTGCATGGCAATGCACATCGTCAGCAGTCGAACAATAGCCTAGTGTTTAATGAGAAACCTACCTACGAGCAGCTAAGCGAAATCTTTGCAATCATGCAAGAAGCTGGCGGGTCGGAGCCAGGGTTTATTAATGCACAAGAAGCACGTCGTCGTGCACCTTGGTATAAAGGAGCAAATCCTTGTGTTGAGATTTTACTCGGAAACAAATCGTTCTGTAATCTTACAGAAACAGATATTGGAAAGTTTAAGGGCAATACCGCAGGACTTCACGAAGCTATACGGCTTGCCGCCCGAGCTAACTATCGTCAAACCTGTGTTAACCTCAAAGACGGTATACTCCAAGAAGCATGGCATCTCAACAATTACTTCTTGCGACTGTGTGGTGTAGGCCTAACTGGTATTGCTAAGCGTCCAGACATGACTGGATATGATTACGAATACCTAAAACGTACAGCCACTAGTGCAGCAATTGGTATGGCGGATGAGCTAGGCTTGCCTCGTCCTAAAAACATTACTTGTGTTAAGCCATCGGGCACACTAAGTAAAATTATGGATACAACTGAGGGAGTACATAAACCTCTAGGCAAGTACATTTTCAACAATGTACAGTTTAGCAAGTACGATCCAGTTGTAGATAAGCTGCGTGAAGCAAACTACCGAGTATTTAATCATCCCACAGATGATACTGGTGTGTTAGTAACCTTTCCTGTAGAATGGTCGGATGTTCCATTCCACAAACAAGATGGCAAAGAAGTTAACCTAGAAACTGCTATTGATCAGCTAGAGCGTTATAAACTAATTCAGACTAGTTGGACTCAGCAAAATACGTCAGTAACTATTAGCTACGAGCCACATGAAGTTTCAGAAATTGTGGATTGGCTAATGAATAATTGGGACTGCTATGTTGGGGTTTCATTTATTTATAGAAGTGATCCTACAAAAACAGCCAAAGATCTTGGCTACTTATATCTACCACAAGAAGTTGTCGACGAATATACGTTTCGCACATATATTCAAGACCTAAAAGCCGTCAATATAGATAGTGCCAATAGTTTTGATGCAATCTTAGATGACGAATGTTTAACCGGCGCATGCCCAGTGAAATAATTATGAACGAACCTACACTAACTTTTACAGATCTTACTATTCAAGAAGCTAATGCAATCCTAGCAGGCCTACAAGAACTACCTGCTAAAATTAGCAATCCACTAACCCAAAAACTTCAGCAACAGGCTCAGCAACAACTACAGCCTCCTGCCGAAGCTCCAGCAGCAGCTGAATAAAAAAGCCCCGTTACTTTACAGTAACGGGGCTTTTTGTTATCTGGGTGAATCGTCAGTGTCTTGGTCACTGTCCTCGTCGTCCATGTCCTCTGAACTATCTTCATCGCTATCATATAGTGTACTAACTATTTCTACTAGTATATCTCGATAAGGTTGGTCTACGTCTGGTAAGTCTTGTAGGTATACATCAACATGACCATTACGTAGTAATTCTGCATGGTACATAAACTGACCAAAAGCTTCTACTTCTTCTCCAATGTTTTGGTTAGCATAGTCTTCAATTGCTTGGGCAACAATGTCCAAGTATTCTTGTTTTACATATGCTTTTACTGTTAGGCTTAATAGTTTAAGAGCTTTGCCTTCACGTTCACGCATAATCTGGTTGCGTTTAGCACTACTCCACGAATAACCACCATCACCGCCCCAGAGATCCCAAGCTACACGACCTTTACTAGGAAATCCTTCTTCACCGCTACGAAAACCTGTAGCCTTTTTGTCTACTTCATGTCTGGAGAAAAAACTGTACATTCGTAGCACAGTAGAAGCACTTAGTGGCTCTCTGTCTTTTAATTGATTAGCTCTGGCTAAACCTACTAGGGTACCACCAGGCTTACCTTCGTCTTTCCACTTTAGGGCACGACGAGCTGCCGATGCCATACCACTAGTGGGTTTGTAAGTTTTTGCCATTTTAATCCTTATATGCTAAAATTATTTGTTTACACATTTTACTACGTACTATGTCTTGATCTAAAAATCTAATTACTTCAATACCTTCGATACCTTCTAGCCGTTTTATAGCATCTTCTAGGCCTGAATTATTTAGATCTCGCTGGTCTGGATCACCGCTTAAAATTACTTTACAATTTTTACCTATGCGTGATAAGAGCATTTTTAGTTCAGTTTTAGTTAAGTTTTGTGCTTCATCGACTAAAACTATTGCATTATCAAATGTTGCTCCACGCATAAATCCTATAGGTCGGGGTTCTATATCTTTATTTTTAAGTGCATATTCATAGAATCCTTTACCTAAAGATCGTTGAAACACGTTATCAAATGGTTCTAAGTATGGAGCATACTTTTCCTCTAATTCACCTGGTAAAAATCCTAACCCGCGGCCAGTTTCTACATTAGGCCTGGTTAATATAATTTTATTTATGCGTCTATGAAAAAGCTCTCCTGCAGCATAGCTAGCAGCTACAAATGTTTTACCTGTACCTGCACTGCCTACTCCAAAAACTACCTCATTTTGTTTTATAGCACTTAAATATTGTTCTTGTATAAAATTAAGAGGTTTTACATCTCTAAATCCATACTCAATTGGGTTTGATTGAGTATTGGTTTGTTGTTTACGAGCTTTTTTACCTGATCTAGTTGCCATTGATTCGACCCTGTTAAGAAGTTAAAATTAAACACTTGGATTACTTTTTTGTGTCTGGTTTTACCTCACTAGGCTTTTGCGCACTCTCTAGCTTCTTGTGCACTTTTATTGTTTTGCAGACTTCTTTTTCTTTGCCTTGGCTATCTTTTTGCACCTCACAAACCCGTTTAGTTTCGGGTTCTGCTGTGACATAACCTGTACCAGATAAGGCAATTAACGCGGCTAAAATATATTTCATAGCTAGTCCTTTTTGGGTGGGCTAAACTTTTCAGTAACAATTACACCTAAACCTACTAATACTATATACATCATACTATCGTATAATGTTCCGTCTATCTTATAACCAAAAAATAAATTAGCTACAAAACCTAGGCTACATAGCATAAAAGCTAAAAATGTTATTACACGTTTACTACTTAGGCTGCCATCTACTCCATCTTGTAGTAGTGATTTAAGCATTTAAATCTCCGGTTGTGGTGCTTGTGGAGGCTTAGGTTTTCCACCATATCCTGCTTCTGGCTGACCACTAGCAAACAGTACTGGCTCTTGTCTGACGTGCTGCGGTTTAGGTTCTGGTGTACGTATAGCCTCAATAGTAGTTTTAAATCCTTCTTGTTGCTGTTTTTGTGCTTGAAGCATTACTTCTTGATCTTCTTTTTTAGCTCCTGCAAGCATAATACCACTAAGTGTACCAGTTAAAAATGTTGCTATAGGTACAATAAGTTCAAAGAACTTTTGATCGATTGGACTCATAGCATTAAGTGGCTGTGTAACAAATATTATAGAGTAGAGAACTACAAATACAATGCCTGTTAGTGTAAGTGCTAAACAAACTCCTATAAAGAATTTAAGTCTAGCCATTAGTTGTTCTTCGGTATAAATTAAAGTCTCCTTATTTTGCACCTTTAGCTCCTCCTTTATCTGGTTGACACTGTTGGCAAGTTTGACCTATCGGTTCAACTCTAGTCTCTGGCGGCCCTAGTCTAGGATCTCGTTGTCCTTTAAATATATGCTCTGGACAAGTACGAGTAACGTCGCATAGTGGTTTCTGACACTGCTTAGTTTCCCAGTTTTGAGGATCTTGACAAGGATATCTAAACCTATCGCTACCAAAAGCAGCTAAGGCAACAGGTAGTGCAAGTAAAATTAACAAGAATAGAAATAGTTTTTTATCACTAATCACCGTTAGCCTCCTAGTATGTGTAAGGCGTGCTCGTAGTGTTTTTTACGATCTTCTATGCCTATTGTACCACCATTAATTCGTTTTGTCAAGGTTAAAATATCCCCTTGGTCTGCCCAACGATTTAAGCTATTAGTTTCCCAAAACCAGCACGCACTTTGAGCAGCTCCTTCAAAGGTTTCTAGGTAATCTGCTGCTTCTTCTGGTTTGATTTCTATGCTGTGAGCAAACCAAGTATAATTGTCTTTACCAGTTAGCTGAATAAGTCCACGACCACGATATCTCCACCCATCACCTGAAGCCTCATCACTATTACCCATACGATTAGCATATACTCGGTTAGCTATTGCCTCTTGCTTATTAGGTTTACCAGCATACTGTTGTGCTAATTCATCCGTAGGAAAGTATTTTGGAAATACCTTGCGTAGACTTTGCCAACGATAGTTAAGATTTTCTTGTAAGACTGTAAACTCAGCTGATTCATGAGCACACTGTGCAATCCAAGCTGCTTGACGTAGTGGAGTGTTAATCTCATAATCAGGAAATAGCTGATTAATAACTTGTAACCAATAACTTGTATATTTATTTCGTGGTATTAATTTTTGTAATTGTTCTAGGGTTAAGGTCATTTTACATCCTCAAATAATTTACGTTGAGTTTTGTACCACTCCTGCCACATACTGGACTTTAAGCTACAATCATGGTAAAGGTGATAATTTTCTGTAACCGTTTTAGCTACATCACTAAGTTTAGCATTTTGTTCTAGTGGTTTTAATGATTTACAAGGTTCTAGTAATATCTGTGGTGCTTCTGGAAACTTAGGTTTTAGCGGAACAGAAGTGCTACAACCTACTAACGCCAGTGATAATGCTATTACTATCGATTTCATTGTATTTTTTCCGCCGCACGATTATGTGCGTCTACAAATGGTTGTGGAATTTCACACTTAGTATCATACTTAACTACTTCTCGGTCAACATACTGTACTATATTTTGACCGCGTTCGCGTACTATTTTCTGTTGCACAACTACTTTTTCTACTATCTTAATATTTTCTTTTGCTGCCTCAGCTTCAGCTTGTGCTAGTTTAACTTCTAGTTCTTTTATCCTAGCCTGCCAAGCACGTTCATTAGCTATAGATCCTAGCATATAAACTCCGATAACTACAAGTATAATAGACCCAATTTGTAGTGGAGTTTTGTACACATGAATTATGGGTAGTGGAATAAACTTAAGTAGGTAAGTTATCACTAGTCCAACTAATCCTAAGGCTAGTACCACATAAAATAGCCACCAAGGCAGCCATTGAAGAATCCACATTGCGTCTCCTACCATCGGCCTGCTTCGCGGCCAATATCAAATAACCATACAAAAAATCTAATTGCAATACTAAGTGTTATAACTAGTAAGGTTCCCCAGAATAGGTTTTCAATAAACCGCTTTCTACGGCGAGCTTGATCACGAATCATACGCTCACGGCGCTCACGAATTTCACGACGTAGCTGATTAAACTGACTATAGCCCTCTGCTCCTAGGTGTTGAAGTTCGCCGTAATAAAACATATGATATATTTCAGCTTCCATTTCTCGCAATCTTTGCTGTGCTATAATTATATCAAAGGCCTCTGCTGTTGCGGTTTTACCAAATCCTATTTTTTCAAATAAGCCAGGCTTTTGCTCGCCCGTATCAGTTTTATTATCATTAATTAGTTGTTGAAGCTGACCAGCAGCATCCGCCCACTTACTTAATTGACGGTATACTCCCTCTACTTCTTGACCTACTTTTACAGCAGCTTTTAGGCCATTAAATGCAGCTGTTACCGTACCCATTAGTGTTAGCGGATCCATTAGGTCTCCTAGTTAGCAAGGGGATTATCTAGTGCCTTTTTAATCTTGTCATCTACCTCACGACGAATTGTTCGCAATTCTGCATTAGTATCACGTTCAATTCGGTTTACGCGCTCATTTACACCTTGCACTGTACTATCAACTTGTTTTTGCATTTCACGAACACTGGTATCAGCACTACGACGTATTTCTTTTATTTCTGTATCAACTTGTCGTCGTATTTCTTTAACGTCATCGTCAACTTGTCTACGAATATTAGCCACTTCTTTTTCGGTTTCGCGCTGGGCAACTTTAGTTCCGCGCTCTACGCCTTCTAAGACAGTTTCTGTACGACGAATATCACCTTTTAAATTTTGATTAATATCTCGTGTATAGCCTACTACTTTTTCACTGTTTTCTTCTAGTTTAATTATGCGAGCTTCGTATTCACTAAAATCTGGAGCAACATAGTTTGCAATTTTCTTTTTCATGTTTTCGTAGTCTTTGTATGCTTCAAATACTCCGTACATACCCCCGACCACAGATGATACAATACCTGCAGCAATCATTAGTTTAGCAGGTGTAAAACTGTACCCACCAATACTAATAACAGTATCTTTACTAGCATACTTTTTCATGGCAGCTTCTGCAGCTTCTACCTTTTTGTTAATGTCAACATTATCTTCTGTATTGCTCATCAATCATCTCCTGGTGAAGCCGGTCGCTACGCTGTGAAAGTGCACGTTGAGCGCGCGGATTATCTGGTAGTGTACGATTACGATAAATTTCCTTGCTAGTATAAAATACAGCATCTGGTAGGTTAACTTGTTGATACTGATCAAACCCCGGTACACTACCCATTTGTGCAACTTGCTGTGCTTGTTGTTGCTGCTGTGGATCTTGCTTAGCGCGCTCCGCGCGCTGGGCTTGAGCGGCTTGGGTTCGACGTTGCTGTTGTGCTGTAGGTTGAGGTGTAATACCGGATACAGTTAGGCCTGTACCAAGTTGTGGGCTAGTATTAATTTGAGAAGTAGGACTGGTGGTACTAGTAATACTTGGCACAGTAATTGCTTGCTGCGCTTGAGGGTCTGCTATTAATACAGTTTCTGCTAGGTTATTAGTATTGGTTAAAAAATTTGATTGACTAGGGCTAGAATTAGGAGAAATATAACCGGCACACTGTGGACTACTCTGCGAATTAGATTTACACGCATCTGTTACCTGTTTTTCCTTAAAAGCGTTTGCATATCCTGGGCAACCAGAATTGTATAAAGGATTTGCTATGCATTGTTGATTGAAGTATGCCTGTTGGTATAGCGGGCAAGATGTAGAAAAAAGGGGATTAGAAGCACATTGTTGATTTATATACGCTGATTCGTATCCGGGACACTCAGGAGAAAACAAAACATTCACCAAGCATTGTTGACTACGATATGCTTGTGCATATCCCTGACAATTTGGACTGTATAGAGAATTAATATTGCATTGAGATTGAAAATATGCTTGTTGATAGTTTGGACAGGTTGATGCATAAAGTGGATTTACAGCGCACTCATCAACCACATACATTGCATTTAAAGAAACATTTCTAACCTGCGGGCCATAATAACCCGCCCAATACCTATCATCTTTTCCACTAAAACTTACATCAAATCTATCAACAAAATCTAAATTAAATGGACTACCATAATTTCTTTTGCCACTTACAGTTTCCCATCCATTTGTTTGATTAAGTGTATAACTATCTTTTTGTTTACTGAATCCAAATTGATCTTTTAAATCAACAGAAAAAGAAACAAATCCTCTATTAAATTCACTATTCATGTATTGAAAAGAATAATTGTATCCATAGAGTCTTAGATGACTACCTTGTAGAGTTTCGCGTAATCTTATTTCTTGGTTAACAATTTGCTGTGTATAACCAAATAAGATTGTTTGTGTTTGAGGATTGTAAGCTGCGCGATTTCCTCCAGATGTTCCGCCTGAACTATAATTACCTGTAACAGTATTCGCCCAATTATTTTGTATTAAATTGGGTGTTGTCTGTATATCCTGAGCACTAGAAAAGAATGAGAAGAATAGCCAGGACGCCAAGCCCAGCACTAACTTTTTGCCAGAAACTTGCATTGTTACTCTCCTTTATGGATTCAGGTTTTCGTTCTGGATTGTTGTCCCATATTCTCTTGGCTTCTTCGCCGATCTTACCGTCTACAGGACAAGGAGTACCAGCATTCATCATGGCAGTAAATACTCGATCATCTTGGCATAGTGTAGATACGGCTGCAACTTTCATGCCCATGTCGTATAAGTTTTTTGCTAGTTTAATACGTTCACAGTTCATATCCCGAACAGTACTACCACCACTAATACCTAGGATTTGAGTTTGTACTGCTCCTGACACACCAACAGTACAAAGATCATTGTTAATTACAGTAATACCTGGACTAATAGCACTAGGTGGTGGAGATTTAACTGTAGTTTCATTTACACTAGTACTAGTCGAATTAGATTGACTATTACTTGTTGATTCTGAGATAATCCTGTCTGTTGTTTGTGCAAAGGAAAGGGTTGAGATCAAGAATAATAGCCAAACTAATTGTCGCATAGTAACCTCTAAGTATTAGGCAGTTGGCGAAGGAGCTGAAGTTTCGGTTGGTGGAATAGGAGTAGTAGGTTCAGGAGCTGGCGGTGCCCAAGGTAAGCTTTCTTGAGTTAAATCAGCTTTTGCTGCTTCTTTATTGAGTACAAGTTCAATATGTGCTTTTATAGGCTGTAAATCTACAGTATTTTCAATCCACTGAACTACCTGTTGTTCAGTTATTTGATTTAGGGGAATGAAACTAGCAGGTTCTGGATCTTGTAATGTAGTGGTTTGTGGTAGTGAAAATTTTTGACCACTAAGTTCGCCTTCTAGTATCCACTCTACTAGTTTTACTACGCCGGTTAATCCGTCCAGAGTTTTAGTACGAATGCTTGTTGGTTTAATTGTAAAGGTTACCATAATAATTCCTTATTATACGGGTTGGGTTGGCCATTCTACTGACCAAGGAAAATTTGATTGTGTGGTAATATCTCTAAGAGCTTGTCTATACGTTGCCCATGTTTGTTTATCTACAGGAGCATCTGCTACTTGTGTCCAGTCTGAGTTTGAAAGTAGTTCATTTCTCCGTTTTCTTATGTCGTATGCAGCAGCATCAAATCTAGTTTGAATGTGTTCTGGAAGTGCATCAACTACACTCCAAACCCTTGTCCAAGTTCCGTTTTGTAGAATGGGTTGTAGTTCAACTAATTCTTTAGTATGATCAATCTGTGGCATTACGCTTTCTGCTACCCTAAAAATACCCCTACTATTTAGAGAACTTTCTTCTGCAGGAATAGTAAACGATGTATTAGGAAAATCTACTCTTAAATCGTACAGATTATAAGGGTATTTCTCAATTTCACCATTACTATTTAGTTTTACATATATCATTAGTTTTCCTTAATTAGTAGTCTGTACCTGCCATATAATATCCAGTATATATAGTCCATGCCGTACCGCCCGAAGCATTGCCTACAAAAACATAGCTTTGATTTGCTGAAAAATATCCTGCAGGAGAGGGTGTAGCTAGATATGTACTTGTAGTAGCTATGCCGGATGCGCCGCTGGTACGACCGTGAGTTCCAAATAGTATTTCTACTATAGGTAAATTACCTGTTTTTGCACTATTAAAAAATGTAGCTTCATAAACAATACCAGGAGATCCTGCTGTTCCGCTTGTTGCTGCCGCTCCCTCATATCTTATTCTTGTATAATCAGTGCCTGAATTTCTATAGGCAACTCTTTGGTATGAATTATCTGCAGCACCTAGGTGAATTTTATGTAAGGCAGGATTACTTGCACTTAATCCACTATAAACAGTTGACCCACTACCAAAAGTTATATATGTATTAGATCCAATATAGGCCGTAGTAAAAGCATTATAGTTAAGTGAAAAAGTTGGTATAGTAACACTAACAAAACTATCATCAACAGATGCATTTTGAATGCTTACCCATCCAGAAGGCGTCCAACTTGTTCCACCAGCACCTAAAGTGGGAGCTTTAGTACCGGATCTTGGCCAATATGGTTGGCCACTAGCCATAAAATTATTAAAAGATATTTGATCCATTTTAATTATCGTAGTTAGTTAAATAAGAACCGCGCCATCTACTTCCAGCATCGTCTGTAACAAACATAAATAAGTGAGTTTTACCAGTTGTTAGTGTAGGAGCAATATTACCCGGCCATTTTACAGTTGAAGGCCAAGTAACCGTACCACTAGTGTGTGTTAGTTCAAGTGTAAATGAGTATGCAACATTAAACCCGGATGCAGCAGGTACATTACTAAATGTAAATGTGCTATCGCTACTAATAGTTCTTGTAAAGTAATTGCCTTCTCTACAATCAATATCTAATGAAGAGGTAAATCCGCTGTAGGTGTAAATTACGGCTTTTACATTCATAATAAAAGTTTCGGCTACTTGCATAGAAGAAGAACTTCCTGCACGCAAAACTACGCGATCGTTTGTACCAGATCCAGCATCTAAGAATAAATCTTGTGAAGTTAAACGATTAAATGAGTAAATCTGTGAAGATATTTCGGTGCCCGAACTATTTTTATCAGCAAATCGTATCATTCCTCCAAATCTGCTACCAACAGGTGTTAGAGTTCTTCTAATAACAATAACAGGATAGTCAATACTACTATTAACGTTATTTTCGATTAAAAATGTTGATTGAGTACGAGTACTACCAAACATATACATGGGTATGTCTGTTGCCGTTCCGTATGCATTATCGCTTGGGCCGCTGGCAGTATTAACTCGTAGTTTACTATTAATAAACAGGGTACCAGTCATTGTGCCGCCGGTTAGTGGTACCTTATTAGGATCAGTTGCTGTACCGGTTATATTTATACCCCAAGTACCACTAGCTCCACCACCTGCGAGGGTTGGCGAATAGTTATTATAATTTGAGCTATCAAGAACTGTAGCTTGGGTACCGCCTCCATACGAATTTTTATTTACGTATGCGGTACCATCAGACCATCTAAACTGCCAGCCATAACTATTATTATGAAATCCTGATGTATTTGAGCTTGGGTCAATCATTAGGGATATATGACCATTATTAGCAGTAAACTCTAAGCCTCGCCAACCATTACGCGTACCCTCAATTCTCCAAGCACCATAAGTACCGTTATTTGGATAAAAATGAGCACCATTATTGCTTTCATAAAAGCCATAATAACCGTTTAGGTGTACCCAGCTATTAAATCGGCCGTAATCACTTCCGCCTTGTTGAATTTGAAAACCATTACCTAATCCAAATAAACCTGCACCAGTTACATTATTGCCGCCCATAGCAATAGAACCAGTCATAGTTCCGCCGCTTAAGGGCAAGGCATAACTACTATAATTAGTAGCATCTAAAATTGCTCGCCAACTTTGCCAAGTACCACTATTACGACCACGTACTGCTAGTTGACCAGTGCGGTAATCTCCGTATATTTGATGTACCCAACTAGAACTATGTGCTTGTGAATAAATTGCACCATCGGTTTGACCAAAAAGACTTACAGAAGTTACATATCCAGTTCCGTTGTTCGTAATGTTGTCTGGTCCAGTGCCGTTACTACTATCTCCATTACGAAATTCAATACCGTCTATTTGACCAGCAGTACCAGCACTAGTTGCGTATCCTGAATTATCAGCATAACCTACATGGGTATCGGCATGTGCAGTATCCCCACTACTGTAGCCATACAACCTCCAATAACTACCAGTCCAGTAAGTTTGTACACTGTAGTCGCTGTTGTCATCGCGGCGGTATAGGCGGTAGGGGCCTGGACGAGCAGCACTTGTCCACATACCAACCTGACCAGTAATTGCAGATGCTGCAACACTACTAACACTACCTGCACTACCAGTTATATTAATACCCCAAGTACCTGACGCTCCACCACCTGTTAGGGTTGGTGAATAGCTGTTATAATTTCCACTGTGAAGTATAGTACGTAAAGAGCCCCAAGCAGTATTAACGCCGCTTCTTAAGTACCAATTTTCATGGGTTGAAGTAGTAGCGCCACCAATAATCTGCCAAGCAGCATAACCATTAGACCAACCTTGCATTGTTATAGCTGAATGCCAGTCACTAACAATCTGATTAGTAAATTCAAATGTTGCTCTGTTATCTTGATAGTCGTTTGGCGTATACTGACCTGCTCTGGTATCAATAATTTGAGCATAAGTTGCCCAACCTGCGCTACCTGCACTGCCACTTACATTTATACTCCAAGTGCCATCCGCTACGCCACGAATCTGATTCTTTACATGTGCTAGTGAGCTTTTACGACTCCACCCATCACCATTATCAGTAATAAAGTTAGCAATTGTTGGGTTTTCAACACCAGTATTAAAATTTACATGATTGGCAAATATGTAACCATTTCCATCACGACGTACGATATCGTTAGCATTTACACCAGTTGAAGCCGTAATTGTTGCACTATTAGCTTGGCTAGTAATCGTAGCGGCATTACCAGTAATATTAATACCCCAAGTTCCACTAGCTCCACCGCCTGTGAGTGTTGGTGCGTAGCTATTGTAGTTGCCGGCGTGTAGTACAGTACTACCACCCACTGTAATATTAAATCCACTAGATATGCTTAAATTATCGTCTATAGTAACTGAACCATTAAAGTAGCTGGAACCATTATTATAAAAATCAAAACTAGTATTGTTGGAACTACCAACACCTAACTGATTAATACGCGTGTTACCTGTAACAGTACCACCACTTAGTGGTAGTGCGTAGCTACTATAGTTGCCGGCATGTAGTACCTGATTGCCGCCTTGTTGTAGTGCAGTATCAACATTTACAGTGCCGTATCCAAGACTTATTTGCTTTTGCCAACTAGAACCATTATTAGCCCAGAAGGTAAGACCAGGATCTCCTGCATCAATAGCCCCATACGCTCTAGAACCATTAGTCCACCATACTGATGGAGTATTACCATTACCATCAAAATTTACAACTCTATTGCTGGCCCCACTTACAGCTGATAGTGTATGTGAAAATAGTGTACTAGCTGGACTAGTATTCCAACCACTACCAGCTCTAAAAGATCCTTGTAGCTGAACTTTTCCATTACCATAATCAATACCAGTACCAACTAGTACATTACCACTATACTGTGCAAATTTAACTAGTCCGGTATCTAATACTTCTATGCTGGGTATGCCCGACACATCGTTTACCGAATAAATAGTTCCAGTTAGTGTATTAGTTACGCTAAATAGCTGACCGGCGCTACCCTCCAAGCTAATAGTGCCACTACTAGTAGGGTATACTCTAAGAGTAATTGTTTGCGGGCCTAGTGTGCCATTTGCCCCAACAAACTCAATTTTAGGGTCTGCAGTTTGACTCCGATTAGGAGTAATTAAAATATTTTTGTCAGACAAGGCCATAATTAGTTCCTATTATTTTATATGCCAAATCTGGCACGTTCAGCATAAAAAATTGTTTGTATCTCTGCGTCCGTTAGTACTCGGTTATACGCATACACAAATGAAAATTCTGCATCTGAGTATTCGCCATTTGTGCCTATGCCTATACCGTTAGGCCCAGCACTAGCATTAGCATTAGGTCCGGCTACTAAATTACCATTTACGTATAAGCTAGCACTATCTGTACCGGTATTCCAAGTTGCGGCATGTATTCGCCAAGTAGTATCGCTTGCTCCTGCTGCTACTCCGCTAACCCAACCCTCTGCATAGTAATTTTCTGTAGTAGTGCCCCAGTGACCAATCAACCAGTTGTTATTTATTCCATTAACTATTCTGCCACGAGTGCCCCCAGTATATCGGGCTGCAGATACTACCGTATAACTACTACTAGCTAAATTTAGGTTAGTAATCTGAAGATTATTGCCAGCACTATAGCTAAGTTTTCCACCGTTATTAGGCGACCAAGTCATTGTACCAAACATAGGAGCTGAGTAAGTGGCCGCAACTAAGTCTTCTAGGCCTGCTCGTTTACATTGTACATCTTCTAGCCAGATACTTATGTTACTATAGTCATATCCCTGTACTATAAAACTTGCAGCTGTTGAGCCTGTGGTAAAATATGCCCAAGTAAAGTAAAAACCATCACCTAGGTCTACTACATTACTAGACGAAAATATACCGTACTCCGAAATCTGAGACCCACTAGAATTGTACTGTCTAATGTAAAATAAGTTAGGGTTAGGAGTATTTGTTTGCCAGCGAACTCTAGCAGTTACTATATATGGAACACTTGGAGTGCAGGCTGTAACTGAATGATTACTGTTCCACCAGTTAACTCCACCACCATTGCTATTAGTAATCGTTATGGTAAGACCAGTTTTTCCTGTTTTACTAACATACGAGCCACTAGTCCCTACTAGACCATTCCAGTTATTAAAGCTAGAGTATGTACTCTGTATTCTTTCGGGGCCAGTACCCATCATAGATTTAATATTACTAGCATCAATGGCAGCAATTAGTCCACTTGTTACGATTTGGGGTCCGTTATATACACTCATAGTCCGTATATCCCCCGTTGTGCAGCAAAATTCTGCGCTACTTCATTAGCAGATAGTGGTCTATTATATATTTTAACTGTAGGTATGGTAGTGTTAGAATATACAGTACCATCAGTCCATCTGCCTATTCTTACTAATGGTTGAGTTGCTGTCGGCATATTGCCTGAATATGTATTATTCAAGCTTCCATTTATGTAAAGCTTTGTATCTGTACTGCCATTTCGTACAACAGCAGCATGGTAGTATATACCTTGAGTAATTGTAGAACCTCCTAGAAGAGTATAGCCTCCTCCTGTTGAGGGTCTAGTGGCGTATAAAATTTGATTTTGACTGCCTCCATGCCCCCCACCATAATCAACCACAATCATATTAGCACTTCCTCCAGTGGCATCCGTATCAACAATAACATTACCATAAGTTGCGTTAGAAGGTGCACCGTTTACTTTAAACCAGACTTCCATAGTCCATGCCCCTGTACCAGTAAGTCCGGAGGATATTACTGAATCTATGTAATCATCCACACCATCAAATTTAAAAGTGCCATCATTATTATATGTCAAACTAGTTGCAGTAATTGTATTACCACCAACTAGATCTCGTATAGCTTGTGTATTAGATCTTGTGCCATTTACAAACGGATTATATCGCACATCGCCACGAAATTCAAACATGGGATTTTTCATTAGGATAAACCCACGACTAGCCATGTAAGCGTTACCACAACCTCCGGGATATAAGAACATAGCTTGCGTACCTGATCCACTGGTGGGTCCAGAATATCCGCGTATGGTTTGCCACTTGCCCATTATGCCGTTTCCGCCAGCACCGGTACCACCACCTAAAGCACTGCCACCATAATTTTCTAAAACTACTAGAGTACTGTCTGTTGGATAGTCTGACGCATCTGGGCTTATATAGTAATCAACCGAGTAACAAACATACTGTCCACTTGCAATTGCTGCACTATTACCGTGATAATGACAACCGTTTCCACCAAGATTGTATCTGTAAACAACATCAGTTGGTTTTATTGTGTAACCACCATATGTGCCACTATAAACTCTTTGAAATGTTCCTGTGCCATTTACATTAAATGAAACATTATTATTAGAGTCATAAGGATTTGGACAAATAAACTGATTTGTTACAGGTTCGCCTTTCCATGATTTTTCAGTGTTGTACATATCATAGTAAAAGCTTAGTCCATTTGTAACAATTCCAGGGGAGTGTTGTAGACTCATATTACCACTTACCTATAGGACAAGTTTTAAATGAAAACATTGTTAGGGCTGATATAGGACACGCACACTTAGTACAATGTGCATTTTGATTATTTTCACAACCGGAACAAATTTCTATTCTTTTTAATTTTTCTTTAGGCAAGTTATGCAAGTCTGGATCGGTATAATTTTCAGTCATATAAATCTCTCTACTTGAACTACCTGTATATCAGGAAATTGTCTTATTTGAGCTTCCCAATCATCAAAGTATTGTTTGTTTCTGTTTTCAGGATGCAATACCTGCGTGTTTTGCCACAAAACATTGCCTGCTAAATCCTCAACAATTTGGGTCCAAGTAGTTTCAGTATCTAAGATTTTTAATTTTACTAGTGTTTTCATTTTATGTATACTGCTCCGTATTGATGAGTATCACTGCCTGAGCTATCCCAATAAGGACCGTTATCATAACCAAAATAATTTCCGCTCCAACATGCACCGTACCACCAAGGATTATTTCCATAAAAAGACGAGCAATTTGAACCACCATACGCATCTTGGTCAACATCGTATGTAGTTAAATTAAAACTGTTACCAGCATGATAATTATAAAATCCAGGACTTCCAGTACCCGTTTCATCGCTAATTGCTGTGGCCCCAATCATCCCCCAACGACTACTAAATCCGTCAAATCTCCAGCGATAACGTTTTGTATGTGTACCATTTAGCTGAGTGCCGTTTGTACCGGCTACAAATTGTACTACTGTTACTTTATTTGCAGTAACTCTACCACTTAATAGCGACCAAAATACAGGAGCTATCCAAACATTATAATCAGCTAAACTACCTAATTTTGAACCTGCCGGAACAGCTACTCCACCTGTGCGAAAATTACAGTTAGTGGTTGCATCCACATAAGTTAAGTTTTGCATACCGCCAGTACCCCAGCGGTTTGCTATAACTAAGCACCAGCCACCACCGTCATAGTCTTGATTTACATAAGTATGACAAGGCCCTGCACTAGTGTTGATTATATACCAGCCAGATGGTCCAACTATTTCGGAAACATTATTATATACTCCATTATAATAAACTGCCAAGTTATTCCTCCACTATTAGTTTGTCCACATCACAGCGTTCTGCTTGTACAAAGTAGTAGCAGTCTATGTCACTAGTCCAAGCTCCGTCTATGTCAACCCACACGCAGTTATCCCCAACTTCACGAACATATAGTTGCTGTGGTTTGCCGCGGGGGGTAAGCTGTACGGTTATACTATCCGGGTCTACTAATTTAGTCCAATATTCTGGTAGTTGAATACAATCTGTACCCTGCAATCTGCCACGAACATAAACACCATTTTCTGGACCCTCTAAGCTCCCGTATCTGAGCTTTTTGTTGGGTTTGGTTGGGTGTGGGATAAGAAATGACTTAGTAAGAGCCGTAAGTCCACCATTAGGTAAATTTAAGGATCCTGCGTTTGACAACGACATCCTAGTAACACCATCAAACTGAAATTCTAAGCCTGTTTCAGCTCCGCGTGCATTGATATAGTGTGTTGCACCATCTGCATTAAGATCAAGAGAGTCCCAATCTGCCCCACCATTTTGAACTCGTAAAATATTTTGAGCAATAAAACTACCGGTAGTCATGTAGTCGCCAGTACCAGCAGTTTTACCGGTTAAACTATCAAAAGAGTGTAAATAGCTAGTATAGTTACCGGCATGTAATGCAATATGTGCACCACTACCCATTCGTATTGCACCATTGGTGTAGTAGTTAATATAAGTATCGCGATCTGAAGCCGAACTGTCTAGGTGAAGATTGCCATTAGTGGTAACTACACTTGCACGACCCGTTCCACCCCAACCATTGCCTCCTACACGCAGAGTTGATGCCCAAGTACTATTAGGTCCAAAATCAATATATCCATTACCAGAAATTGTACCGCCAGTTAGTGGTAGTGCATAGCTTGAATAGTTGCTGGCATGTAGTATCTGATTACCACTTAGTTTTACACTAGTTGTATTAAAATTAAGTGAAGTTGTTGTATCTGCATAAAAACCAAGTAAGGTACCATAAGCAGAGTTATTTGAGGAATAAAATCCTCCGCTTTCATATGCATAGTAAGAGCCATCGACTAGAGTATACCCTCGACCACCGTTTGACAGTAAAACAAACTCAGCCCCACCAGTCATTGACACGCCATTTTCGCGTGTAAACCCATTAGATCCTAAATCTCCAAGCCATGAACCAGATTGATACCATAATGCTGGTATGCTTGTTATGCCAGACCAGGGAACACTACCAGCACTACCAGCACTACCAGTAATACTAATACCCCAAGTACCTGATGCTCCACCACCTGTTAGGGTTGGTGAATAGGTGTTATAGTTGCCGGCATGAAGTACCGTATTACCTGCAACTTGAACTGTGGTAATACTTCCTCTAAA
>Ga0315902_10002578_pt1 | contig 28037 bp, 22 predicted proteins | sample LakEriMetagenome_9_FD_203523 | JGI IMG/M metagenome (GOLD analysis project Ga0315902, IMG submission 203523) | Freshwater fungal communities from buoy surface, Lake Erie, Ohio, United States - Buoy 12 MA117 | ecosystem: Environmental > Aquatic > Freshwater > Lake > Lake biofilm | place: USA...
AATATTTTAATATGGACTTTTTAGTTGATAGATTTTTAGGAGTGAAAGGACAGGATTTAGTTACAAATAAAAAATTCAAAGAAAAAGCAGCAGAGAAAAAGAAAGAAGCGGCAGCAGCTGAAGCAGGAGCAACAGGAGCTGAAGGAGCAACAGGAGGTGAAGCTGGATCTGAAGGAGGAGAAATTACAATATAAAATATGGCGGGCTTTTTAGATAATTTAGGAAAGATAAATCCGAATATCTCTAGGATATTAAAAACTATTAGTGGTCTTGGGTCTTTTGGAATGGAGTATAAGGATATGGTTATTCAAGACTCCATGGCTATAGGTGCATCTGAAGCCAGCATGAGAGAAAGATTTGGATTTACTGATAGCGACGAAGACTTTATCTATAGTATAGCAGCCCAAGACACATCAAACAGAAAGTACATAGCATATTTTGATAAAGATTATCCATTCAAAAGGGATTTTCTAAGAACCTTTGCTTTAAATGCTGAGATAGAATATATTTTAGATACTATATGTGACGAAGCAGTAGTATATGATGAGAAGAATTTTTTCTGTCATCCAGCTTTAATGAATATGGATCTAAAGGATGATGTTATAAAATCCATGAGGAAGAATTTCAGAAAACTATATGTTCTTCACAATTTTGCAAATGGATTAACCGGATGGCAATACTTTAGACAACTAATTGTAGAAGGGTTTTTAGCATTCGAGATAATATATTCAAACGATGGTAAAGAAATAGTTGGTTTTAAAGAATTGGATGCTGTTAGTTTAACTCCAGCTATCGAAAAAAAGCCTGACGGAACAAGAGAAACTATATGGTGGCAGTATTACGGAGAAACTGTTAGACAAAGAAAGTTATTAGATGCTCAGGTTATTTATATCTCGTATGCTAAAGCCAACGTTGTTTCAAGAGTATCTTACACTGAAAGATTAATAAGGTCTTATAACTTATTAAAGATTATGGAACACTCCAGAATAATATGGAATGTTATGAATGCTCAGTATAGGATTAAAATGACAGTTCCTATTGGAAGTAAAGCTCCTCAAAAGGCTAAAGAGACACTTGGAGAACTTATGTCCGTATATAAAGAGGATATTAAACTAGATACAAGCTCAGGAGAATTAGCTATAAACGGAAGACCCGATCTTCAATTTTATAAAAACTATCTTTTCCCACAGCAAGGAGGTGAATCAGTAAAAGTAGAAACACTTAATGCTCAAGGTCCTAATTTAAATATAATGGACTCGGTTGTTTATTTCTATAATAAATTAAGACAAGATTCCAAAATACCTTATAACAGATTCTCTTCAAGATTTGGTATGGGTTCAAATAATACTTTTAAAACAGGGGCGGAAGGAGCAGAAAGGGATGAGGTTAGATTTGCTAAATTTATAACAAGATTGAGATCTATATTCCAAGAGATTATAGTAAAACCTCTATGGATACAAATGTGCTTAGAATTTCCAGATCTTAAAAACGATGCTGAATTTAGAAGTCAAATAGGTGTTAAATTTGAAAGTGATAATTTATTTGGCGAATCTAGAGAAATAGAACAACTGATCAAAAAAATTGATTTCATTACTGCAATGGGAGAAATAAAAGAAACAGTAAACGAAGAAGAGGTTCAATTTTTTGATCAAGATTTTATGATAGAGAGATGGTTAGATCTTAACTATGAGGATATACAGTTAAATAAATCCTACGTTAAAAAATCAGAGGAAGAAGGTAAAGCCGGGGCTACTGGAGCTACCGGAGCAGAAGCTGGAGCTACTGGAGCAGAAGCTGGAGCTACTGGAGGCGAAGCAACAGGAGCAGAACCTGCTATTTAAAACCAATAAACCGAAAACTTACTTATTTTTTTTTAGTATAATATTTAAATCATTTTTATTATTTAGATTTGATTTCTATATTAGCTAAAAACCAATTCATGCAGAAAGAACTTAGAATTTTATTAGAGATTGAAAATTCAACAGGCAACGGGTCACAAAAAATTAAACAGGATCTAATAAAAAATAATTACTCTAAGGAATTAGAATATCTTTTAAAAGTTGCTCTAGATCCATTTTTAACAACAAAACTACACAAGCTTCCAGTTTTAGAAGAATCACCCTATATCATAGAGGATGGAGATCTATTTGAAAGATTTAAGGATCTTACTGAAAAATTATTTTTTGCACCTGCAGCAAATGATAAATTAAGAGAGGAAGCATTTGAAGTTGTTAACTGTTATCCCCTTTCTATTGATGAAAGAAAGATTTTGTCTAAAGTTTTAACAAAAAGATTAAACATAGGAATTGGAGCTAAGTTAATAAACAAAGCTTTTAATAAGGAAGTTATACCCGATCCAAGTCTAATGCTTGCACAAGACGACGAAGACGAAATAAAAAAATGGGATCTAATCGTTTGTGAGGAAAAATATGACGGTGTAAGAGTAATAGCATTTATTTCCGGTGGTGAAGTAAAATTTTACACAAGGGCTTTCAACGAAATTCCTAATCAATACTTGAAAAAGATTGCAGATGAATGTTTGATACTTATTAAAAATTCGGGATTAAAAGGAGAATGGTTTTTTGACGGGGAACTTACTGATCTAAACAGGAAAAGTGTATCAGGTAAAGTTACACAAATGTTAAAAGGAAAACCATTAGATTCTATAGGTGACGATCTTCTTTATAATGTTTTTGATCTTGAAGATGCAGACACGTTAAAATCTGGAAAAGGTATAATTCCTTTTGATGTCAGAAGAAGTACATTAGAGGGGGTTTTTAGTACATATAAGACAACTTCACTCACTCTTGCAGATTCTTTCTTGACTACTGAAAAAGAAGACATCTACGCTTACTATAACAAAATTGTTGCTCGCGGGGGAGAGGGAGTAATTCTTAAAAATCCTGAACATGTATATGAATGCAAGAGATCTAAGAATTGGATTAAGCTTAAGGAGGTTAATGATTGTGATCTAATAATTACTGGATGGTATCCAGGAGAAGGTAAGAGAGAAGGGTTTATTGGAGGTTTCTATTGTGAAGATTCATCAGGTACAGTTAAAGTAAAAGTAGGAGCAGGATTTACAGATCAGGATCTTAAAGATCTTAGTGAAAATCCAGATTCTCAAATAGGTAAGGTTTGTGCTATACAATACAACGTCATAATAAATGATAAGAATGATAATTGGTCTTTGTTTTTACCAAGATTTATAGAAATAAGAAACGATAAGGATTTAGGTGACAATATGAGTGGTTTATGTAAATGATTTAAATTTTAATATATGGAGGTTAAGGTAACAAAATTTTTAAAAGGGGTATGTAAAATTCACGGAGAGTCCGATTTTTATATTTATAAAGAAGAGGCACATAAATGTGCTGAGTGTACTAAGAAGAAATCTAGGGAATGGAGTTTAAAAAATAAAAAATACAAAAAACAATATTCCATTCAATATTGTAAAAAAAATTCAGAAAAAATAAAACTGCTAAATGATAGACATAAGGAAATAGATAGGAGGAAGAGAATAGAAAAGCACGACGAATTTTATAAAAAATTTGGCGACTATATAGAAGAAATAGCATCTAAAATTTCTTTGAAAAAAATACCTAGGGGTACAAAATTTAAGGGGATGGAGAATCCTACTAAGGATAAAATACTTGAAGTACTTATAAAATCTAAAAGAACACAATTAAACAATTACGAGACATATAGAGCTTCGACAATGGTTAAATGGAATCATCTTAAGTCTCTTAATATGAGATCTGCAACAGAAGAGCAGAAATCTATTATAAGAGATGAGTATAAAAGAATAGCAAAGAAAGTTGTTGATGCTGAGATGGAAAGAATATTAAAAAATATTAAATGATACAAGAACTATTAACAGAAAAATTAAGACCGAAGGAACTAAAACACATGATCCTTCCACAAAGAATAAAGGGATCTTTTGAAAGTGGACTTCAACAGAATGTTTTATTAGCTGGATCTCCAGGATCTGGTAAAACCAGTATGGCTAAAATTCTAATAAAGAATCATCCATACATTTTTATAAATGTATCAGATGAAAGTTCAGTAGAAACAATTAGAACTAAAGTTCATGATTTCTGTTCTACAGTTTCTATACTAGACGGGGAGAATCAGATTAAGATTGTAGTTCTAGATGAGTTCGACGGTGCATCAGATCAGTTCTACAAAGCTTTAAGAGGTACAATAGAGAAATATGCTAGAACAACAAGATTTGTTGCTACGTGTAACTATTTAAGTAAAATTCCGGATGCTATTAGGTCAAGATTTGAAGTTTATGATTTTGATCCTATGAGTAAGGAAGAAGAGAACGAGATAAAGACCCAATGGCAAGATCGCGTTTCTAAAATACTTAATCTAATGGAAATAAATCACGACGACAGAAGTCTTGAGCTATTTACAAAGAAGTATTTTCCTGATATGAGATCCGCACTTAATACCATACAGAGATGGCAAATAGACGGAGTAACAGATCTAACAGAAAGCAAAATAAACGAGATAACATTTGACCACGAGGAAGTTTTTAATATAGTTCTATCTAAACCAGATCCAATTGGAAACTACCAATACATAGTTGGTCAATATTCAGGAAGAGTTGATGAGGTTATGGCATCTTTAAGTTCTGACTTTATTAAATGGATTGAAGAAAAGAATCCGCAAAAATTAAACTTAATACCTTCTATAGTTATTACTGTGGCGAGATACCAATCTCAAAGAAGCCAAGTAATAGATCCTATAGTTAGCCTATTAGCTTTAATATTTGAACTACAACAAATGTTCAATAAATGACCAGTATACTAGGCATTATCTAAGGTTTTAGATAGTAATGCTTATTATAATATGCAAATAATAATATGAAAGGAAAAATTATAATAGTTGGACCAGGAGGATCAGGAAAAGATTTTCTGAGAAAAAAAATGGTAGATAAAGGATTCGAGTATGGTGTATCTTTTACTAGTAGACCTCCACGTGAGGGAGAGGAAGAAGGAATAGATTATTATTATAGGGATGAAGATTTTTTTAAAGCCAACAACGACATATTTCTAGAACTACAAGAATTTAATGGCTGGAGATACGGAATATCCAAGGGGGAATTTTCAATAAAGAATCTTTTCATTCTTAGTCCCGCAGGTCTTAGAAGCTTACCTAAATCATTTAGAGACGAATCTTTCGTTATTTATTTGAATCCTTCAGCAGAAATTAGAAGAAAAAGATTAGAGGAAAGGAATGATGCAGATAATGTCGGAAGAAGATTTTTAGCTGACGAAAGGGATTTTTCTGGTTTTTTTGACTATGATATAATGATAACAAATGAAGATTTTTAATGACAACAGTAGTAGTAGACGGTAATTATATCTTCCATAAGACATTCGGTATATTTTCTGGATTTGGAAGTAAGAACCCTGGAGATGTATTATCATCAGAGGCTGAAAGAAATATGTTTATAAGAAAGGTGATAACGGATCTTTGCTATTCTCTTAAACAAATACCAGAAATAAAACAAGTGATATTTTGTAAGGATTCTAGATCTTGGAGAAAAGATTACAAAATAACAAGAAGTGTTTATAAGGAAAGTAGAGTAAAAGGAGAAGGTGTAGACTGGGGATCTTTTTTTAGATTAATGGACGAGTTTTCGGAATATCTAGAATCTAATGGATTTATTTATAGCTCATATCAAGGAGCGGAAGGAGACGATTTAATTTGGGCTTGGTCTGAATATTTTACAGATAAGAAAGAATCTGTTATTGTAATAAGTGGTGATAAGGACATGCACCAGTTAGTAAAATACAACGAAGATGTTTGGGTTGGAATATGGAACAGTAATTCTAAAAATAACAAATTAATTGTTTCTGAAAATTGGAAAGAAGAATCCGAATCAGAAACAACTATATTTGATGTTAATCCTATCTCTGGAGCTAATTCATCAAAGATGGAAAAGCTATTATCTTCTTGTACTTTAGAAAGAATTAACACTAAGGAATACATTTTTAAAAAAATCCTAATGGGTGACAAAAAAGATGACGTTCCTGGAGTTTTTCCGCACCAAACTAAAAGCGGAAAGAATTCTAATATAGCGGAAGGAAAATCTAATAAAATTTGGGAGCTTTATCAGGAGTCGGAATGGAAAGATTATTCGATGGAGTATCTATGGGATAATGAAGATTTTCTCGGATGGATAGCTGGTCTTTCATTAAGATTAATATCACAAACAGACAACTCTGAGAATAGAGATAAATTTAAAAAATTCTACGAGGAAAACGCTAGATTGGTTTGGCTTAATTCTAGGACTCTTCCAAAAAATATGGTTGAAGGATTAAAGAATCACGTACAGGAATTAGATTCCAAAGAAAAAATCACATTAAATATAGATAAAAAAGAAATGATTGAAAATTCACCATGGGCTAGCGAAGCTAAACCTCCTAAGGGATTTGATCCATTCGAACTATTTAACTAATGAATAATCCATTTGATATAATAAAATCATTTTATTCCAAAGCTTGGGATAAGATAAGTGATAGAGATAAAGCTAGAAATCTATTTATGGTTAATCGTATATGTTCTATAGCATATCCCCTTCAAGCTAATTCATTTAATAATATAAAAATAAATCCCGAAAAAGTAGTAGACTTTTGGAAGATATTTATAACACACAAACACAAAAATAATCCATCTTGGGTATGGACAAAAACATCAAAAAAAGAGAAGGAAAAGGAGAAAAAAGAGTATAAAGAAGAAGTTATAAACTTCATAAAAGATAAGTATAGTCTATCTAATAGGGAGATAGAAGAACTTAAAATTTTTTTTCCATCTAAATTTAATTCTTTTTATAAGGAGATTGAAACTCTAATAAGTTGATTGAGATTTAAAATCCGGATATATATTCTAAACATAATATTCCGGGATGAAGGAACTTAATCAGATTACGATAAAACAGTTATTGTCTTCCAATACAATAGGGGCCAATAATTCTATAACAAATGCTAATTTTTCTCAGCTACAAGAAGCTATACTTCTTATTAATAGATCATTTGGCGTTTCAATACAAGACAAGACCTTAAATTTTCCTACTGGTAAGATAACTACTGGTACAATAACTGCTGATATATTAAGACTTCCTGTTAGTGGAAATTCATCCATCCAACTAAAAGGAAGTAACGGAGAGATAACATCAAATGGTATAATAACATTAAATGATGCTTATATAGGTAGAGATGCAGTAGTTGGTAATTCTAACTCTGGAGGTAGACTTAGATTAATAACAGATAGAACTTATATAAATGAATCATTAAGACCAGGAGTACCTGGGCAAATAAGATTTATAGGCGGCGATTATGAAGCGTTTTTAAATTTTGGTGAGGTACAGGCATCATTTTCATTTGATATAGGATCTACTGGTATAAACGGGGAAACTATAGCAGTTTTATATAATGGTGTAACTGCAGGACAAGCTTCCTGGCTTACTAATAATGTTTTAACAGCAGAATCTTTAGTAAACAATATATTGCTAAACACAACTGGTCCTTGTTTAGCAGATTATTCATTAAACACAATAAACATTAAAGCTCTACCTGGATTAGGAGCAAGCGGAAATGGAGCTACAGTAACAGTTACTGGTAGTATTCCAGTAAGTTCTGCTTCAGGTACTATGACAGGTGGTATAAACGGTACAGGAGCATGGGTTTCTATCATAGGATCACAGGGTATTACAGGATCTACTGGACCTGCCGGGCCCGCTGGAGGTGCTACTGGTGCTACTGGAGGAACCGGACCTACAGGAAATACAGGATCTACTGGACCTACTGGAGGTATAGGACCTACAGGACCTCAGGGTGTAACAGGGGCAGATTCTAATGTTACAGGACCTACTGGTAACACAGGGGTCACTGGTGCTACTGGTGCTACTGGACCTAATGGAGCAAAAGGATCTCCAGGAGCGCCTGGGGTTACTGGAGCTACTGGACCTAGCGGGGCTACTGGTTCTATTGGACCTGCTGGATCTAACGGAGCTACTGGATCTACCGGACCTACTGGATCTACTGGATCTACTGGAGCTACTGGAGCAACCGGTAATACTTGGTATAGCGGATCTGGATCTCCATCGATATCTTTAGGAGGAGACGGAGATTTATATCTAGATAATGATACTGGAGACGTGTATCTAAAATCTGGAGGAATTTGGGGAATACAAACAAACTTAAAAGGACCTACTGGACCTACTGGTGCAACAGGAGATATAGGAGCAACAGGAAATACAGGTTCAACTGGAGCTACTGGAGCTGGTGCTACTGGAGCTACTGGAGCTACCGGTCCTGCAGGATCTCCTGCTCCTTTGGGATATGCAGATCTTAGCAAATTTAGTACATCTCAATCGATTACACCAGGAGGGGAAACACCTATAAGACTAGACACAGATAATCTAATAGATACAGGAATATTTGCCACGGGTGATTTTGTTTCATTTGGACAAACCGGTACATATGTAGAAACCCTAGTAGACGGAGAATATTTTATAAGTTATAAAGTAGGATTCGAACATATAGCTACAGGAGGAAGTAGTTTCTTGTCAACTACATTGTGGAGGGATACTTCTTCACCTCTTGAGGTTATTAATTTTAGAGGATTTATATCATTAGAGGATGTAACAGGAGGGGTTAGTGTTCCTTATGATCTAATAACAGTAACTGGTATAGTTTCTGCATCCGCTGGTGATAAATTTTGGGTTAAATCATCATACCTAGCTGGCGGAGTAGGTACAGTAGCTATAACAAATAGCGATACAGGATTTAGTATATTTACTTTAGAAGGATCTCTAGGAATTACCGGTGCTACTGGTGCTACTGGTCCAACAGGTCCTACTGGGGCTACTGGAGCACTTGAATTTTATTTTCAAGATTTTTCACCAACAGGAACAGGAACACCTTCTATAGAACATGGGGCTTTGTGGTACCATAGTGAAACAGGTGTACTATACACATACGTTTCTGATGGCAACTCCCCTAATACATATCAATGGGTAACTCCAACATATCTCCCAGGAGCTACTGGAGCTACTGGACCTACGGGACCTACTGGGGCAACAGGTGCAGATTCGAATGTAACAGGACCTACTGGAGATACCGGAGCAACTGGACCAACTGGACCAACTGGTGATACAGGACCAACTGGTGATACAGGACCAACTGGTGATACAGGACCAACTGGTGATACAGGAGCGACTGGTCCTACCGGCGAAACTGGTCCTTATCCTTTTTATTACGAAGCTAGCGCTCCTACCGGAACTGGTGGACCATCGATAACACCAGGTTCTTTCTGGTACAACTCATCTAATGATATACTATACGTATATGTTCATGAGATTACTTCACCTGCTACTTATCAATGGATATCAGTCTCCTCGTTAGGACCTACTGGATCTGCTGGTCCAACAGGAGCGGCAGGAATCGACGGATCAAATTCTTCTAGATGGCAATATGATGGAGATATAAGTCTAGGACTTCCAGGAGCTACATATTTCTATTCAGATTCTACAGATCTAACATTAGTTACTTCTTTACTTTTTAACAAATTTAACTTTGAAAATATAAGTTATTTAGCATGGTTTCAAGAAGCTCTAACATACGTAGGATCATTAAATACTGGGTATTTAAAAGTAACTGAGGTCGGTGATTCTAGTGTATCTGCAATATACAGTATAAATGCTCTTATTAATACCTTAGGTGGTAGCTATTGGTCATTTGGATTAACATTTTTATCCGGATCTGGTATCTTTGATTTAACTAAACCCTACTCTTTTTCTTGGGTATTTAATGGTATCGACGGACCTACCGGTCCTGCTTTAGGAACTGAAAGGGGAATTTCTTATTTTACAAACAACACAAATACAACATCTCTAGCAGTTTCTAACACATGGAGAAAAATTAGCGGTACTCAATCTTTAGGTACATTAAATACCCCGGAATTTACGTCATTACCAGCAGATATACTTTTAAGCTCTACTGGTGACGGAGGATTCGAAAACGGAAGCACTTTTGTATCTAACGGATGGACATCAGTAAACGATTCTACAAATGCTTGGTACGTAGGAACAACAGGAGCAAATGGAGCAGGAAACGGAGCATACATATCTAATGATCTAGGTGTAAATAACGCATATACTATAACTACCGCTCAGATATCTCATTTCTATAGGGACATCGTTGTACCTGAATATGCTTATTCAATAACTATATCTTTTAATATTAGAGTTCAGGGAGAAACAGGATTAGATAGGCTTCGTCTTTATATTACAACACCGGCAACTACACCAGTAGCAGGTGTATCTTTAGGAGGTGGAGCTGTTAATTATAATCTATTAGGAGCAGGATTCACAGCTCAGTCAGCAGTATCTGTTAATGCTTCAGTTTTTACTGCATCAAATGTAAGAATCGTATTTTCATGGGAGAATGATAATAGCATAGGTACACAACCTCCCGCTTCTATAGATGATATACAAATAATAGTTAATCCAGCACCTGGACTATTATATTCAGGAACAAATGGAACTAAATTCAAGGCAACATTAACAACAACTCCATTAGCAACTGCTGGGATAACCAACTTTGGTACCCTATTATCAATTAATGGAATAACTGCAGGAAATCAGAATGAGCAAGTTGTTAACTTGTCAGCTAACTTTAGAGAGTCAGTAGTAGTTAGTGATTTAATAGAATTAAATAGCGGGGATTTAGTATATCCATTGATAAATAATTTAACAAGTACTACAGGTGTAAATGTTAGGGATCTACATCTAGATCTAATTAAAATAGGATAATATCAAATGATAAGAGAAAACAATTCATATAGAAGACATTCAATTTCTAAGGATCAAGGAAAACTTCTGGCTTTTAAGATTGACGGAAAAATAATTAACGTCGATATTTTTAATTGGGACATAAAAGACCTAAAAGGAAATGCTCCCTGGATATATTCAGACTCTGAAATAGATGGATATGAAAATATATTATCAATATCAAATCTAAATGATCTATGGGCATTTTCAGGAATGGATTATATAAATTTTTTAGATGAGCTTGAACTAATATATTCTTCCAAAAAATACAAAGAAAAGAATGGTAATGATTCAGTGGATATTGATTCATTCACTGAGATTGAATTAAATATCCTGTGTAAGCATTTTATACCTGATTCAGAAATAATAAAAAAAATACTTAGTGAGGACGATATCCTAATCAATTGGGACGAATTCAATAACAACATAAAAAAATGTAGGGATGATAGACAAGAAGCTGTTTTTAGATATTTAAGAAGAAATGTAGATGACTTTAATTTTAAGGATTTTATAGTAAGTACACAATCTCTATTTGACTTTTATAAAAATCACGGCATTCAAAGCTATAATAAGGATAAAATAGACGGAATAGTTGATTGGATAAATGGGGATTTTTCTTATATAAACATAAGGACATACTCTATTACAAAGACAGGACCTATACAAACAGATAGTTACAAAATCTATCAATATATTAACAAAGGAAATCAGCTATTAAAAACTGAAGTATTGGAATCAAAAATAGATCCTAATGGATATTCGATATCTAAATTTACCTCAGATCTAAATGGAGCTAGTCCTGAGGAATTTGAAACATCTTTAGATTTTACTTGTAAATACTTACCTAAATATTTAGACCCTGAAGAATCTATTGAGTTAGATAAAGATCCTGAGATTGGATACATTGTGGAATTATTAGACGTAGATGGAAATATTATTGATTCGCTATTTCCGTTAATAAACGAAAGTAAATTACCATTAGATAATGTAGAACAAGATGCTACAAAAAACGATTTAGCTGGAGCTATAAGATCAGATATAAACGAAAGATATAGATTAATATATAACGAAAGAGAAAGTAATACATTTCCATCGGGATCTTTAACAAGGTCAGATAATTACCTAATTAAATCATACTGGAAAAAAGACCATAGTGATGAAATATTAGATATTTTATTGAAGGGTAAGTATAAAAAAAATATAATTAAATAGAATAAATTATGTCAAACTGGCCAACAAATCCACCCAGAATGGGATTAGATATAGGATACATCTATACAGATAACGGAAAAACATGGATATGGAACGGATATGCTTGGGATTCAGCTGGTGCTATACCAGTTCAGCCATATAGCTCTATTATATTTAGACACTCATCAATATCTCCCATAGACAATCAGTTATATTTCTTCGGGGATTTTAATGACCAATTACCACTAACAACATTATCTGATGCTTCTAAGGTTTTATCTCTCTTTGATGGCGAGATAACAGGATATTCTATTCTTTTATATCCAGGAATGGTAACAGGATCCTCAGAGTTATCTAATTATTTACTATACAATGAAACTAAAGGGTTAAACGTATTTGATACTAATATCCCAACAGATACAGTGGAAGCTTTAAGTATAAACCTAGATACACCTGTATCTATATCTAGAGGGGATAAGTTATACATAAAATGGACTACACCTACATGGTCAACTAATCCTACTAATCTTAGATCTAGAATAGAAATAAAAATTAAACTAACCAATGTCTAATATCGGATCATATCAAATAAAGGAATACCAGATAACTCTACCCAATGGGGATGTTGTTACAAGGAAAAAAATAATATACCTAGACAATAGCGGTATAGAGATTACCAGAGAACAATATGACGATAAACCGATACCTGTTGATTATGTAGATCACAAGAATCCAGCAGAAATTGTAAATCAAATGACTTTTACATTTGATGCTTCTGAGGATTGGAACGGATGTGAGGGAGTAACAGATAGATTTATAAAGAGAGCAGGAGGAAATTATACAAATATAACACCATTTATTTCTTGGAACGATTGTGTTCTTGTGGGTATATCTCTATCATCAAGAGAAGAAAAAGAATGGGAGGCTATAATTTATGTTAATGATGAAATAATAGCATCTTTAAAATCAGAAGGTAATAAGATAGCTTGTGGTAGATCCGAATATAAAATCTTAGGAGGATCTGAGATTTCAATATTTGTAAAAGGAGAAAATGTTCAAAATCCTGGCGTGCAGCTTATATTTACATCTATACTTTCCCCAAATAAATAAATAATTATTTTTTTAGTCGATACTCCATGTATAGTAGTATTTTATTGGAATTTTAGAATATATACAAATAAAAACTACTATGAACGCAGCCGCATCAACAAAATCTGATAATGAGAATTACATCTTTAAAGTTACTAACCTACTTTCAAGAGATCTTATTATTTCAGATCTTGGTGGAATTAGATTGAAAGCAAATTCCACCATCGACCTAGGAAAAAAATTCGATGTCGAGCAAATTAAAAAATCTAGAGCACTAGCAGAACAAATCTGGAACGGAGACGTATGGGCTTGGGACACTAAAGGAAATCAAATAGGTGGATGGGACCCTTGTGACGTGGAAACAAATCTAACAGAAAGCGGAACTGAGGAATCTCAAGATATCGCAATCGTTTGCCTTTCAGGATGCTTAACAGATACTATATCTGACTATGTTGGACTTAAATTAGCAGATCCTGAAAAATATGAAGGATCCTTATTATATAACGTATTCCAAGAAAAAGAACCTTCCGAAGATACACCAAAAGGAGTTTGGTTTGCATATCCTGAGGAATATGATGGTGTAGATCTTTATAATCCATCAATAAACTATTTAAAATATTTAAGATGGGGAGGTATTTCAGATCTTCAACAAAGAGCTAATGCTTTAGAAGCAGTGGGTCCAGTTAGACCTGAATCTCTTATTCTTTATATGTTGGACAGAAAAACAGAGAAATATTACATTTTTAAAATAAAAGATGTTGATTTTAAAAAAGGAGAGATATGCTATATCCGCAAATCCCTTAAAAATGTTTGTATGGATGATTGTAAAAAAACTAATATAGTTTTTGGTACAAACGTTCCAGATGCTTGTGACACTTATCTGTATAATAACTTTGGAGTTTCTTCTAATATATCTCCATACTTAGTGACAGGAGCTCAATCTGCTTGCGGATTAACTCTTTCTTATCAATCAGCATCTATAAAAGACGGAAGAGCAACAGCTGCAAAAGATGCTGAAATATATTCACCGTATAGATTATGGATAGAGGGTAACGGAGAAAGACGTTTTTATATTCCCCTTCCTGGTGGAGATTGGCAAGGAAGGTATTTAGATCTTTGCAACCCAAGTCCATTAAATGTTGTAGAATTCTTTGAAGGAAGATCAGATCTTTGGTATAAGCTTTATGAGTTTTATCAAAAATGGAACGAAACTAAAGATAAGACTTATCAAGAACTTCTTTACGGAGGATGTATTTTGGGGGTTTATTTAGAAGGTGCAAATGGGGAAGAAAATTGGGCAAAATTACATAACGTAGCTCCAAAATATACAATAGATACTAGAATATCTAGGGATTTACATGATAGAGTTGATCAAGAATTAAGTATATTAGAAGATGGTGATATAAGAAGAGAGGAGCTTAATGATTTATTCTCCACTGGAGTTAAGTTTTATGACGATTTCATTAAATTACTTCATCTAATAGGATCTAGAGTTCTTTTCAATGCTGATAAAATTTCAGTTTATGTAGATTGTAACGATAACCTTAAAGCTATTCAAGCTGACCAAAGAGAATCTTCAGATTTTGCGAATAGAATATTCTGTGATTCTATTTCCAATGTACAATTGACCCTTTCATTTAATGATCTTTGCGAAGTTACTCCTATAAGTGAAATAGACGGTAGAGTATGGGGTAAAGTTACAGATGATAATGGTGTTGGAATAAGCAAGGCTAAAGTTGGATTATCTCCCCTTAATAGATCGGTTTCAACAGACGAAAACGGGAATTATATTTTCTTAGATGTTCCTTTTGGAAGATTGGATAGAATAACAGTAGAAGCAGGAGGATATGGAGAATACGAATATTCAAATATTGTTGTTGAAAAAGAGGTTCCTTCAGTAGAAATTAATTTCGAACTAAATTATGTAAATCCAGGAGATAATATCGTTTATGGATATGTTAGAGACGAAAACGATAATCCACTAGCGAAAGCGGAAGTATCTGTTGATGGAGATACTTGGAGTTATACAGGTAACACTGATAGCAATGGATATTATGAATTCACTATACCTAATAACGATTCACAGATGATCAACGTATATGCAGCATTATCTCCAGATTATCCAGAAAGGGGAGCTTCAGGATCATATGATGGAGCTTCGGATGTTTCTGTAGATATAAATCTAGATAGAGTTATTAATTTAAATGTAGACGTTGTTGGCGGAACAGATACAATTATAGATTCTAATATTAATCTCTATAGACTTTTTGAATTTGGTCCTGATAATATTCAGCAAGTTTCAATAGGAAGCGGATCTATAACTAATGGATTTAGAAGTATTACTTTCTACGATCTTCCATCATCATATAATAATGAATATGTGATAGAGGTACTTTCAGTTCAAGATGGGTGGGAGGATTCAACTAGAACAATAAATATTACAAGTACAGCTACTGAATATTTTAATCTAGTGGAAACGGTTCAATCATAATTTAATAATAAATATTCATAATTCTAAAAGGATCTCGAAAGGGATCCTTTTTTTATTTGTGCTATCTAGTTCTTAATAATAAAAAAATCGGATATATAAGTAAATAAAAATATTAGCATGTCTCAAATAGATTGGCCAGCAAATCCCGTACTTAATCAAATTTATATAAGTCCAAATTTAGATAGGTGGAGATGGAACGGTTATGCTTGGGATTTCGTAAGTCCTGGATATTCAATAGGTCCAACAGGTCCAACTGGAGGTACTGGTGCTACTGGTGCTACTGGTGCTACTGGTGCTACTGGAGCAGATGGAATTTCTTCTGGTCAAATATATTATTTTAATCAAAGTGTAAATTCGGATGTTAGTGGATATAAAGAATTAAGTTTAATTCCAACAACAACAGGGCAAGTAACATTAACAACAAATTTAACTAGTTTGCAAACTGGTGTTATGGTCCAAGATTTTATAACTCCACAATTAGGATTCTCTATAATCCCTTCAGGAGTTCAAAGATTCCAGATACATTACTTATTACCATCTTCAAATGCTGATTTAGAAGGATATATTGAACTCCAATTAGCTGATTCTACGGGTACTCCAATAGGAACTACTATAACATCAAATGTGGCTGTGCTACCCTATGTTGACGCAATTAATCCCGCTGAACTTAATGTAGATGTAGTATTATCTACAACATCTATATCACCAACTAATAGAATCATTGTTAGACTCTATCTTAATAATCTGGATACGACATCACGTAGTGTTATTTTTTACACTGAAGGTAGTGCAAATTACTCATATGTTATAACATCAGTAGGACAACTAGCAGCAGCTACTGGGGCAACAGGAGCTACTGGGCCAACTGGTGATACTGGACCAACAGGACCAACAGGTGATACTGGACCGACAGGATCACCCGGAAGTATTTATGGTGATCCATGGGGGATATTTGACACATCGGGAAATTTAACAACTTATTCCACTTTTGCTCTAGCAAAGGCAGCAGTAACATCAACGGAAGACATTATACACATGTTCTGTAACGTGACTGAGACAACATCCATTTCATTAGATTTCGACGGAACTTTCAAAGGGGTAAACCTTAATGGACATTCTTATACTCTCGATGAAACATCGACAAAACCAGCAATATTAGTTACTGGGGAATCTTATTTATTTAATGGTAGGGTAATTAGATTAAACTCAACTATAGGTGCTTCAGCTATATTCAACGAAAGCTATATTTTCTTAAGCGGAATATATTTATATAGCGATAATGTAGGAAGGGGAGCAACTTTATATTCGTTAGGTGGAGAAGTACAAGGTGGTAACAGTGTAGCTGAAAGCTCAACAGTTGCAGTATACGGAGCGGAAAACACAGGAAGTCCTATTACTAGCTCCTTAATAAAAGATATTAGGGTATTAGGAGCAGTTGTTTCTACTGAATCTAGTTTAGATAACATAAGTGGTACTGGCGATATTTTTACTAGGGGATCAAGTATAAGCAATATTACATTATCCGGATATGCTGTTTTAGAAACATCAAATGTTATAGATTCAAAGATCATTTCTAACGATACATATTCTATTTCTGCAACAGAATGTAATTTAATAAACACACAAGGAATAGTTTTATCTGGCACAGGATCAGGAATAATATTAAATAATTTTTCAGGAAAGTCTTCCCCAAAAAATATAATAAATTGTTACGGTAGAGGAAGCGGGAGTGGCGAATCTGGTATATCTATTATAGATAATGTATCAGCAGGAAATTATATAATAGATAACTGTATAGGATACGGAGAAAGAGAAGCATACGGAATCTACATAGATAATTCTGATTCTATAGAAATATCAAATTCTGTTGGTGAATCAGTTGGGGGAATAGGAATTTATAATGGACCAACGGGATCCGATTGTTATTTAATTAATGTTACTGCTAAAGCATTTTCTGCAAGTGCTGCAGCTTATTTTTTAAATACCTCGACTAGATATAGGGATATTAAAGCAGTTAACACTAGAGGAGATGGTGGAGGTCCAGGGATAAGAATAGGAGGAGATGATATAAGCATATGGGGATTTAATTCTTTATCTGAAAATACATCAGCTATAGTTTGCGATTCATCAATAACTGGAACTAATTTTATTATGGGGGTTGCACAGGCTAAAAGAAATCTTTCCACTGCTCATGCTTTTGAATTACAAAACTTATGTAATGTTATAAAATGCACAGGTATAGTTAGGAATTCTTCAGCTAATGTTTTATATGCTTCTTCACCTATAAATGTTGGATATGTTCAGAATTTATTTACAGGGGCAACAACAAATATAAATGCTAATATAACGCAGTCTATAACAACACCTACCGAGGATAACCAAGGTAACTTATTAATATAATTATGGCAATATCAATTTTATCTAGAAAATCTTCATTTGGTATAGAATACCAATATACTATTACAGATTTTTCCACCGATTCAGTATCTATACCAAACGATACGGTTTTTCTTTCATTAGATCTAAACCAAATATTTTATAAAGACCTCGATGGAAATATAAGTGGTGTTTTCCAAGGGGATTATAATTATATAGAAGTTCAACCAGCTCCATCTGATATTAGAGTACTAACAAGTCAATATTACGAGTTAATACCAGCACCAGGGTTAGGAAAATACATAGACGTATTTAGAATAATATCGGAATCTTATCCTGGTGATTCACCTGCAACTACTCCTTACAATTATTCTTCATATAAAGGAATTTATTTTTCTCAAGAAACTTCGGGATTTTCAACTAATTATATATCTGCAATTTCTCTTTCTGTTGGTGCATTATGGACAGGCAATGATGAGTCATATGCTATCTCCGTCCCTTTATCAATATATAATTTACCGATAAATACTAATAAGCCTCTTAATGTAGCAATAGATAATGGGGATAATCCATTAAATGACGCTACAGTGGGAGATCATTTAGTTACCTTTAGAATATGGTATAAAATAAGAAGTATAACAACTTCATAATTTTATTTTTATTTTTTGGAACACAATTATAGGATTTGAGTAAAAATAATAAAGGGCAATGGTAATATCAGAAAAAAATAAAACACTAATAAGCAGAGTAATTGATACCATTGATTGGCCTTTAATCCATAAGTTTTATAAATTGGTGGGGAGGACAATAGGTACTGAAACTACACAGATACCAGGTATAAAAAAGCTTGATAAGAAAACTAAATTAACAGATGAACACATAAAAGAGGAGGTTCTTCATGTTATAAATCATGTGGTTGAAAACGATATATCACAATATATGTATGGACCATGGAATGTAATATGGGTTAATGGAGAATGGGAAATGGAGATACCAGAAACAGATGATAATGGTAAGGAAATAGAAAATGGTGAAAGCACATTTATACCTATCATGGAATCTATGTTAGAGGTGTATTTTTCACCAATGGTTGTTGTTTCTAGAGAAACTGTTTTAACTGACGAAGAAATAGATGAAAAACCAGAAACTGCTGACCTACAAAAACAATTAGATAAAGCTTTAAACGACGAAAACTACGAGTTGGCTTCTAAACTTAGAGATCTAATTGAAGTATATAAAAAACAAAAATGAAAAGAAGGATTAAATTAATAAACGAACAGTTTGCTCAATCGATAAACGGCGATGGATTTAATAGCTCTAATGGGGTTTTTAAAGTTAACTATAAAGCATATTCAGATCTTTCTATTGCTGTAGGTAGAGATGCAGATCCTAGTTTATTAGTAAAGGATTCAGTTTTTCAGGTTGGTGACATAGTAAAAGGAAAAGTAAAAGGAAAATCTAAAAAAATAAAAGGTGAGATAATAGAAACGTCAAAATCAACTGACGGTAAATCATATATCGTAAAGATACAATCCTTACAAGATAAAAAAACATATACCTTAATCCCCGGATCAATAGAATTTTACGAGGATAGAGGTAATTCAAAAAATGTTATGGGTATGGGAATAGATTCAAGAGAGAAGAACGCACAAAATCTAAAATATAACGGAGGTAATATTGTATGGGGATCTTTGGAAAATAAAATTCTAGATCATCCTTATATTGATACCGAAGGAAACTCAGTTGAAGGCCCTATGGGAACTGGATGGAAAATAAAATTTGTTGATGATATACCATCCGACAATCTTATATTTAATTCAGTTTTAGCTGATCCTAGCGACAACCTTATATCATTTTCAAGGAAATCTATTAATGGTTCATTTAAGGACATTTTAAAAGCAGCTGAGGCATTTTGTTATTTCTGTTATCATCCAGATTTATTAGAAGAGCCAATAGATTTAAAAGCTATTCTTGCTATATTGTTTTTAGAGATTAAAAATGAAATGGAGTCAAAAAAACAAATGATTCAACACTTTCCTGATATATGTAAAAGATCTTACGGTGAATCTAAGGATGATCATACAGAAAAAGCTAATAATATTATAAATCGATTTATGTAATGTCAATAGAAAGAAAAAGAAGCTTACTAAGAATAAGTAGAGAAAAATCTATAAACAATAATAAAATTAACATACCATCGGAGCTTCCTAAGAACTACGAAAAAGAAATAGAGATTAAAAAGGATCCAAATACGGATACTCAAATAAGCAGAATAAAAACATCTGTAAAAAGCAGTCATCTAGGAAACACTCTATATCCTAATTATATAAATAAATTCGACGGTGAGACTTTTATAGTTGCTGGATGCGGTACATCTCTAAACTATTATAGTGATTTTAGTAAATACTATGTTATAGGGGTAAATGATATTGATAGAATATTAACCCCCGATTTTTTAGTTGTTGTAAACGACCATCGTACTTTCATGAGAGGAAGATGGGAGTATGTAAGAGAAACATTAAGTCCAGTAATATTTACTCATCTAGAAAATCCTGGACCTATAACAAGATCTTCCAATATATCTAAAATTAAAATAGGCTCAAGGAACAATCCAAATTTAGATAATTTAAGCCTAGTAGATTATACAATGAACTCTCCTTATATGGCTATAATAATAGCTTATCAATTAGGAGCTAAAAAAATAGGAATGGTTGGAGTTGATTTTACCAACGATCACTTCTTTTCAAATACAGGATCTCACAAATTATCTAAGCACATAAGGAATATAGATTTAGAATATTCAGTATTAAGAAATAATTTAGAAAAAAGAGGAGTAAAGGTTGCTAACCTTTCGCCCATAAGTTTACTAGAATCCTGGCCCAAAATGGATTTGAATCAATTTGATTCTCTATAGAAACTTATTTTCTTTTCACACTAAAAAAGTTATGGAATCAATAAGAAATGGTATTGTAATAAGAATTCCAGAGGGAAAACACAGGGACAATTCTTTGTCCCGTATAGTTTGTGACCAGATAAAAATATATTTGTCTATAGGATATAAATTGTTTATAGTTGAGTTATCTGAAAAAGATATAGATTTATCAACAGACGTTACAGAATTTGAGAAGGAAAGATTTTTTCATTATCTTGATGATTTAGAAATAAGAATAGCTTTTTATATAAAAAGTAAAAACCATGTCATATCAACAGATGCGGATTCAAAGAAAAAATCTAAATCAGAAATATTAAAGATAGGTAATTTTATAAATGAAATAGATGCTGGAAGATTTGATATACCATTAATATGTCATATCGGAGGAGCTAATGGGAACAGAAGAAAAAGTATGATGGACTTTTGTAAGTTCTTTGATACACTTCCTTGGAGAGTACAAAAGCAGATAGCAATAATAAACGACGAAAAGCCTAGTTTATTTTCTGTAAAAGATCTATTATCTGTAACCTACATAGAGAAAAAAATACCAATAATATTTAGAACAGGGTCACACAGAACCAACCAAGGAGGACTAACCTATAAAGAAAGTTTATTTTTGGCTGCTTCCACTTGGGCAGAAAGATCTAATCCTATAATGTTCTATTGTCCTTCTAGTCAAGAGGAAACAATAACGATACAAGATTTAAATCCTTATAATTTAATAATAGATGTTGCTTTTGATAATAATTTGCCAGAGCCTAACTAGGAAAGGATTTTTACCAGGCAACGTATCCTTTAGGCTTTCTTTCATTTGTAATAGACTTACTCATCTTGTCGTTGGCCTTTATAAGATCTTCGATAGTTTTTACATAATATCTAGTCTGTCCTGGCATTCCCCAGTCTCCCTTTTTCTTAAGATCTACGAAGTCGTATGTGGTAAGCTCGTCTCCTACTACAGGTCCATGATCAACACGTCCGTCTCTCTTAGATGCTTTTTCGAATTCGTTTCTAGAGCTTATGTTTTTATACCCGTATTTTTCCATATAAACTATATATCATGCTACACCAAGGAATAATAGATGGTTCAATTTTTTTCGATATTGAAACCGCAGGATTATATCCAACACTAGAAGAACTAAAATCCAATGACCCCCATTTGGCAGAACTATGGGTTAAAAGATGTAAATGGCTACAAAAGCAAGTAGAGCCTGGAGAATCTACAGATCCTAGTGATTTATGGATAAACAGATCATCGCTACACCCAGAATTTGGTAGAATAGTATGTGTTACATTTGGAGTCTTTACTCCTGAAGGAGTTGAGAGATTAACAAGCTTTTACGGTGAGGATGAAAAAGACATACTAGAAAAAACAAATAAAGTATTGGCTAATTCAAGATCCAAATCATATAAATTAGCTGGACAAAATATAAAAAATTTCGATGTTCCGTACATGGGTAAAAGAATGTTAATAAACAATATAACCCCTGATCCTATTATACAAACATGGAATAAAAAACCCTGGGAGACTTCTTTTTTAGATCTTGCTGAAATATTTGCATTTGGTGCATGGGGACAAACTTTTTCTTCACTGGATCTAATATCACATGTTTTAGGAGTACCTACATCTAAAGATAATATGGAAGGATCTCAGGTACATGAATTTTACTGGAGTGGAAAATCAGAAGAGATAAAATCATACTGTGAACAAGATGTTGTTTGTACAATGAATTGTTTTAAGAGAATGACAGCATAAAGATTCTAGGTCTGGATATATACGTTAAAGTAATATCCAGATTTGAAAAACATTTTAAATTTTTATTCTTGGGTTCTAGAAAACGAGGAAAGGAGTGATTTTTATAAAAAAGAACTAAATCCGTCATTCTGGAAAAAAATTAGTGAAGATCTTCCCGAAAGTGCTGGAGCAGAAAATTATGAATTTGACCAGACACTAAGAAAAAAACTTATTGAGTTAGCTAACGATTTTTATTCATCACTAGGATTCGATCCAGAAATAAGAGATATCCAACTAACTGGTTCTTTAGCCAACTATAACTGGACAGACAAATCTGATTTAGACGTACATGTTCTAATAGACTTCAATGAGATTGATGATAATTTTACTCTTGTTAAAAAAGCAGTTGATGGCGTAAGATTTATATGGAATCTTAGACACAAAATAAAAATAAGAGGATTCGACGTAGAATTATACGTACAAGACATCAACGAGCCACATACTGCATCTGGTTTATATTCTTTATTAAATAACGAATGGATCAGAGTTCCTAAGTATAATCCACCAGAGATTGACTACAAAGACGTAGATTTAAAATTTCAAGGTATCGTTTCAGATATACTAAAGATGGAAAATCTAATGGCAGCATCCGATTTTTCAACCGCTACTGAGGTTGAACTCTATAATCATGCTTTAGAAATAAAGAAAAAAATAATGAAAATGCGAAAGGAAGGATTGGAGAGGGAAGGGGAATTTTCCGTCGAAAATCTAGCATTTAAAAAATTAAGAAATGAAGGATATATAGAAAAGATAATAGAGTTAATCTCTAAAGCATATTCAAATATATACAATGAATAATAATAATATGAAAAAAGACATCTACGGCGGAATTAACCCAGTTTTCGAGAGTTTAAGAAGCTCACTTAACGAAGGAGAAAGAACATCAAGAAAAACAAAAGCTATCGACACAATGACAGCTGTTGTTACTGCTTTAAATACTCTTTTTAGTTTAATACTATCTTCCAAAATGGAGGATGCTAAAACTGTTAGAGGATTTGAATCTATAAAAAATAAAATTCTGTCAACAGATAATTTTGGATCTTTTAGACAGTATCTTATTTCTTTTATAGAATCATTAGCAGTATTGGATCCAGGTCAAAAACAAGCTTACGATTCAAACCTAAAAATGATTACTAGTATACTAAGCGGTGAAGTAGAAGCTGTTCTAGGAGATCCTAAAATGTATAAGAGTATTAAAAACGATACTATAGCTAAAGTTCTTGAAAACTTCTCTAACGATTTAAAAGACAGAGAAAATCAGATGAGAAAAACTAATCCTAAACTTTTTGGAGAAGTAATTAAAAAGGGATTGGTAGTTAAAGAAGGTTTATCTGAAAAAAGAAAAACTGGAGACGAATCTGATGCTACAGAGGGTGAATTTAGAGGACAAGCTTTTAACAAATCTAAGGAATCATTAGATGCAGCAAATTCTTTTGTTGGTATGGTAGACAGAGACAAATACTTACCAAATTTAAAGGATAATTCAGATATAAAAAGATACAAAGAAATTGCAGATTCTCTTTATAAAAAAGCACAAGAACTACAAATGGTAGACAGAGCAGGTGCTTTAGGAGGAAAAATTGTTACTCCTTCAGGAGAATTTAAAGCTGGCGAATATAAGAGAAAGCAAGACGATCTAGTAAATGAAATTATTAGACAGAAAAAAGAATACGAAAGATTAAAAGCATCTCTTACTAATATAGAACAACCAGTAACTGCAGATCCTGTTTGTCCTCCAGGACAGGTTTACGACAAATCATTAGGAAAATGTGTAGACGTTGCAACAGGTGAAGAAGAAGTTGTTAAGAAGAAAAAGAAAGTTACACCTACACCTCTACCAGTTAAAGATTGTACATTCCCTGTTAAACTTAATAACAAATGTACACAAATAGGGGATCTTCAGAAAAAATTAATGGAATTAATTCCTTCAGCAAATACATATTTAGCAAAATTTGGAGGTCAAGATAAAATATACGGTAAAGGTACTGCAGCAGTAGTAAATATAGTATGGGGATATTTATCAGGTCAATCAGGTCAAGCTTTAACTTCTGATTTAACTCAGGATATGTACGATCAGTTAATGGCTCTTAATTCTACAGATATAGATACTACATCTATAATTTTTGAAGGAAGTTACGGTAGATATTATTTTGACGATTTCGAAGAAATGGAAATCGACGAAAAGATCCAAGAAAGAGAAGAGATAAAAGGATCCCCTATTTTATCTTTCGAGGATTTCTATTCAGTTATAGAAGAATCATATAGCTTTAGAAAATTAGACGAAGAAAACGTATTTGATAGATTAAGAGGTAAATCTGAAGAAACTCCTGGAGCTAAGGCAGTAGTTCCAGATCCTAATATAGGAAAGAAAAAAATCGTTGATAATTGCGTTAAGAAATCTCTAGAGCAAGGAAAAGTTCTTGATTGCGTTGGTGCTACTGGTGGTGCAACTGGAGAAACTGGTACAACTGGAGAAACTGGCGCAACTGGAGAAGAAATGAAATGGAAAGGTTTAAAACCAGTAGACGATGGAACATATGCAGTATTATATGACGAAAGCTGGGGAGAATGGTTTGGCGATGTAGCTAAAGGAGCATTAGTTGCTGGTATTATTATAGGAGTTGGTGTTGCTACTTGGGGAGTAGGATTAGCAATAGCAGCTCCGGGAGCAGTAACAGCAGCAGGAGTAGCTAGCGGTATAGGTACTGCAGCTACTTTAGGTACCACAGCAGCTGGAGGACTTAGCGCAGCAGCAGGGGCTACTATTTTATGGGGAGGTGGAATAATCGGAGGAACCACTATAGCAAAATGGGCAGGAAGCGATAGAAAAACTGTCGGAGTATTAGTATTTAATGGATTTATAGAAGAAATTGCAGTTAGAGCAATGGCTAGAGGTCTATACAACAGCTTAGGTGGTACTGTATCTTCGCAAGACTTATTAGCAATATACTCTACTCTTATTCTTTGTAGAGGTACATTTACTGATACAGGAGACGGTAAAGCAGTTTCAGTATGGAGTTTAGTTAAAAGACAATATTCATCATTCGGGGGCGGAAGCTTAGAAGGTGATATAGCTTCTATCACTTCTGGTGGAGCTGGAGGATTCTTTAAAGATATGGTTACTGATATGGACACTATTCCTTCGTTCCCTAAATCATTTAAAACTAGAAATCCTATCAATGGAACACCAATAGAGTTTGAAAACGCTAAAGACGCTTGTGTTGCAGCAGTAGGAAAATTAAATTCTAACGAACCTAAGCTGTCAGAAAATCTTAAATACATAACTGAAGATGATTTAGAAAAATTATCCGAATCTATGGAAGAAATCACTGATGCAGTTGTAGCAGCAGCTCCGGGAGCTAAAGCTGAAGGAGAAGAAGAATCTGAAGCATAATTAGATATATAAAAAAAGAAAAATGGAAAATAACCTAGATTACGTACTGATATTAGAGAAATCTTCTCATAACCTTAGCACTAAAAAGCAAGGAGGAGAATATTTTCTTGAAGGTATTGCTGCTGTTTTTGGAGTTGAAAACTCTAACCACAGAATTTATGAGGAAAACGAATACTTGCCTCATTTGGATTATCTTAGAAAGAAAATTGATCAGAATAGATTAGTTGGTGAATTAGATCACCCTAAGGAGTTCGACGTTTCTCTTAAAAATATATCACACGTTATTACGGATCTTTCATACGATAAATCTAATAGAAACGTAAAAATAAAAGTAAAACTTTTAGATACCCCTGCTGGTAAAATAGCTAAAAATTTAATTGATGCAGGTATTCCTATTTCTATCTCTTCTAGAGCAGCAGGTAACGTTAAAGAGAATAAAAAAGTAGAAATTAAGAAAATTTTTACATATGATCTAGTTGCTGATCCTGGATTCGAAAATGCTCAATTAGAAAGGGTTTATGAAAGCTTAGGATCACATATTCCATCAGAATCAGTAAAAGATTCAATTATTTCTTCATTAACTAACATAAATGAAAGTTTTGGGCTTAGAAAAAATTCTAACACTCAGATATATAGAATAAAAGATACGGAGAAAATCTCTAGGCTTTTAAAAGAAAACATAAATAATTCAAGAAACATGGACAATAACTTTGTCACTGCAGAAGAGCTAAACGAATATTCATTAATCCTTAAAAAGGAAATGGATTCATTAAAAAATGAACTTAGATCTGTTTCTAAAGGACCTTCTACTAGATCAACATCAGATTTTTCAGATTCTGGTTTAGAAGAAAGAATCCAAAGATTAGAAAAATATTCTGAGTATCTAGCTGAAAATTTAGAAACAGCTATTAAATATGGAGATTATTTAGCTGAAAATTTAGAAGGATCTATTTCTTATAACAAATACTTAGCAGAAAATTTAGACAAGTCTATTTCTTATGCTAAATATCTTGCTGAGCATGTTGATGGAAATATTTCTTACTCTGAATATATTGCAGAGAATCTAGATAACAATATAGCTTACAGTAAATATTTAGCTGAAAACTTAGATAGAAATATCACTTATTCTGAATACTTAGCTGAGAACTTAGACAAGAATATTTCTTACTCTGAGTATCTTGGAGAAAACTTAGATAATAATATTACTTATTCTGAATATTTAGCTGAGAACTTAGACAAGAATATTACTTATTCTGAATATTTAGCTGAGAACTTAGACAAGAATATTTCTTACTCTGATTATCTTGCTGAGAACTTAGACAAGAACATTACTTACTCTGATTATTTAGGAGAGAAATTAGATCAAAATATTACTTATTCTGACTACTTAGGAGAGAAGGTAAATGGCAATATTAATTATTCAGATTATATCGCTGAAAAAGTTAAATCTGGTATCGATTATACTGAATATTTAGCAGAGTCTATTAATAGAGGAGGGAACACAAGAACAAATCTTGCAAAGAACGTAAACGAGTCTATTAATGAAGGTAGAAGAACTTCAGGATTCTCTGGAGATTATACAAATCTTTCTTCAAAAGTTGATAAATTAATTGAATCAGTTAGTAACGTAAAAACTGACGAAATCATAAACGAAAATAAATATTCTTTCTTAAAGCTTGTCGATGACAGAACGAAGAAAGGATTTTTATCCTTGAACGAGGCCGAAAAACAAAAGGTCGCTAAAGCTCTTAACGAGCAGAACTATAATTCGGGTACGGATGTAGTTCAAATTATGGGGTCCGCTTTAGCTGAACAAGCTAATTCCGGAGAAAAATTCCTTGACATGATCCCTGGTGATTTAGTTCCTACATGGGAAGGTCTAAATGAATCTCAAAGAGGTGCAATTGTAGCTCAAAGTAAATTCTA
>Ga0315902_10002580_pt1 | contig 28002 bp, 30 predicted proteins | sample LakEriMetagenome_9_FD_203523 | JGI IMG/M metagenome (GOLD analysis project Ga0315902, IMG submission 203523) | Freshwater fungal communities from buoy surface, Lake Erie, Ohio, United States - Buoy 12 MA117 | ecosystem: Environmental > Aquatic > Freshwater > Lake > Lake biofilm | place: USA...
TGCTCCAACGACTACCTGGCCCAAGGCGAGAACCCTGTCGTGCTCGACGCCATGAAGGCGGCCATCGACGAGGCCGGCGCCGGCTCAGGGGGCACCCGCAACATCTCCGGCACCACCCGCTATCACGTAGAGCTGGAGCGTGAGCTGGCCGACCTGCACGGCAAGGAATCGGCCCTGCTCTTTACCTCGGGCTACGTCTCCAACGAGGCCTCGCTCTCGACCCTCTATAAGATCCTGCCCGGCCTGGTCGTCTTCTCCGACGCCCTGAACCACAACTCCATGATCTCGGGCATCCGCGGCGGGCGGGGGCCCCGGCACGTCTTCCGGCACAACGACCTGGCCCATCTCGAGGAACTTCTGGCCGCCGCCGATCCGGCCGCGCCCAAGCTGATCGCCTTCGAGAGCGTCTATTCCATGGACGGCGACATCGCCGACATCCGCGGCACGGTGGCCCTGGCGAAGAAGTACGGCGCCATGACCTACATCGACGAGGTCCATGCGGTGGGCATGTACGGCCCCCGGGGCGCCGGGGTGTGCGAGCGTGACGGCGTCATGGCCGAGATCGACATCATCGAGGGCACGCTGGGCAAGGCCTACGGGGTCATGGGCGGCTACATCGCCGCCGACGCGGTGATCGTCGATGCGATCCGCTCCTATGCCGACGGCTTCATCTTCACCACCTCCGTGCCGCCGGCCGTGGCCGCGGGCGCCGTGGCCTCGATCCGCTGGCTCAAGGAGCACAACGAGGTCCGCGAGAAGCACCAGGCGCGCGCCGCCGCCCTGAAGGCGCGGATGGAGGCGGCGGGCCTGCCGGTCATGCCTTCGGTCAGCCACATCGTCCCTGTCCTCGTGGGCGACCCCGTCCACTGCAAGATGATCTCCGACATCCTGCTTGAAGAGCACGGCGTCTATGTCCAGCCGATCAACTACCCGACCGTGCCCCGCGGGACGGAGCGGCTTCGCTTCACGCCCAGCCCGGCGCATACGGACGAGATGATGGACGACCTGGTCCGGGCCATGGAGAAGCTGTGGGTCCGCTGCAATATCCAGCGGGTTGGCGGCCAGGCGGCCTGACGGCTCCTACTTTTCGGGTCTTGACCCTGCGTAGGCGGTTCCGCCCGCCGCATCGAGGCTGTAAACAGCCCGCGTTCGGTCGCTCCGAATCTTCAGGACAGGCCTCATGATCACACAATCTCTCGCCGCCGGCGTCCCGGCCGGTTTTTTCTCGGCATCCGTTGCGGACTCCGACCCCGCCCTCGGTGCGGTGATCTCGGGTGAACTCCGGCGCCAGCAGGACCAGATCGAGCTGATCGCCTCGGAGAACATCGTTTCCCGCGCCGTGCTCGAGACCCAGGGGTCGGTGCTGACGAACAAGTACGCCGAAGGCTATCCGGGCAAGCGCTACTATGGCGGCTGCGAAGTGGTGGACGAGGCCGAGGTCCTGGCCATAGAGCGGGCCAAGGCCCTGTTCGGTTGCGAGTACGCCAATGTCCAGCCCCATTCGGGCAGCCAGGCCAACCAGGCGGTCTTCATGGCCACTCTGACGCCCGGCGACACCTTCATGGGCATGGACCTCGCCGCCGGCGGCCACCTGACCCACGGCAAGAGCGTCAACCAGTCCGGCAAGTGGTTCCGGCCGGTGTCCTACGCGGTTCGGTTACAGGACCACCTGATCGACTATGACCAGGCCGCAGAACTGGCCCTGGCCGAGAAGCCCAAGGTGATCATCGCCGGCGGCTCGGCCTATTCCCGGCACATCGACTTCGCCCGCTTCCGCCAGATCGCGGACTCCGTTGGCGCCCTCCTCATGGCGGACATCGCCCATTACGCCGGCCTGGTGGCGGGCGGCGTCTATCCTAACCCCTTCCCGCACGCCCACGTGGTGACCACCACGACCCACAAGACCCTGCGGGGCCCACGCGGCGGCCTCATCCTGACCAACGACAAGAAGCTGGCGAAGAAGCTGGACTCGGCGGTCTTCCCGGGCCTGCAGGGCGGGCCGCTGATGCACGTCATCGCCGCCAAGGCGGTGGCTTTCGGCGAGGCCCTGCGACCGGAGTTCAAGGCCTACGCGCGGCAGGTGATCGACAACGCCCGGGCCCTGTCCGACAGCCTGCAGGAGGCTGGATTCCGGATCGTCTCGAACGGCACGGACAGCCACCTCATGCTGGTGGACCTGACGCCCAAGGGGGTCAGCGGCGCTGACGCCGAGATCGCCCTGGAGCGGGCCGGCATCACCACCAACAAGAACGGCATCCCGTTCGACCCGCTTCCGCCCGTCCAGACCTCGGGAATCCGGGTCGGCACACCAGCCGGGACGACGCGCGGCTTCGGCGAGGCCGAGTTCCGCCAGGTCGGCCGCTGGATCGGCGAGGTGCTCGACGGCGTCGCGGCCGGCGGGGACAATTCGGCCGTCGAAGCCCGGGTCCGGGGCGAGGTCCTGGCCCTGACGAAACGCTTTCCCATCTACGGCTGAGGCCTCTAATAGGGGTCGGCCCGGCCGGGAGGGGCCAGATCATGCGTTGCCCGTTCTGCGGACACCCCGAGAGCCAGGTGAAAGACAGCCGCCCGTCGGATGACGGTGCGGCCATCCGTCGTCGCCGGTCCTGTCCCGAGTGCGGGGGCCGGTTCACGACCTTTGAGCGGGTCCAGCTTCGCGAGATCACCATCCTCAAGCGATCGGGGCGGCGCACGCCTTTCGACCGCGACAAGCTGGCGCGTTCCATCGCCATCGCCACACGAAAGCGCCCCATCGAGCCTGAACGGATCGAGCGCATGATCTCCCAGATCGTCCGGCAGCTTGAGAGCCTGGGCGAGACCGAGCTGCCATCCTCCGTTGTCGGCGAGATGGTCATGAAGCAGCTCAAGGCGCTCGATGACGTGGCCTATGTCCGCTACGCCTCGGTCTATCGCGACTTCCGGGAGGCGGCCGAGTTCGCAACCTTCCTGGGTCGTGAAGGCCTGAGCGAGAGCGGAGAGGATGACCGCTAGCCGGGTCACCCTGAAGCTTGCGACCAGCCTGGACGGCCGGATCGCCACGGCGTCCGGCGAGAGCCGTTGGATCACCGGCGAGTCGGCGCGCGCCGAGGTGCATCGGCTGAGGGCCGGCCACCAGGCCGTGATCGTGGGGATCGAGACAGCGCTTGCGGATGATCCGGAGCTCACAGTCCGGCTGGAGGGCTACTCTGGACCTCAGCCGGCCCGGGTGGTTCTGGACACCCGCCAGAGGCTCCCGCCGGGTTCGCGCCTGGTCCGGACGGCGGGGGAGGTTCCCACCTACCTGGTCGCTGGCGGCCCTCCGGACCCGACCCTGTCGGGCCTTGGGGTGAGGGTTCTTTGCCCCAGAACGGACGGCGGGCGGCCATCGCCGGCAGGCGTCATCGCCGCCCTGCGCGCCGAGGGACTGGAGCAGCTCTTCATCGAGGGCGGCGGGCAGGTGGCCGCAGCCTTCCTGTCTGCAGGCCTCGTGGACCGCCTGGTCTGGTTTCGCGCGCCCCTTGTTCTGGGCGCCCGGGGTCGACCGGCTGTCGGCGATCTGCCAATGGAGGGCCTGTCGGAGGCGCCCCGCTTCCGCCGGACGGGCGTCACCGAGTTCGGCCCCGACCTTTGCGAGACCTTCGAGAGGACCTGATGTTCACCGGGATCGTCACTGACATCGGAACCGTGCGGGCGGTCCGCGACACGAACCGGGATCGCCGGTTCGAGATCACGACCGCCTACGACCTTTCCACCGTCGACATCGGCGCCTCGATCAGCCACTCGGGCTGCTGCCTCACCGTGGTCGAGAAGGGCCCGGACTGGTTTGCGGTGGAGGTTTCGGGCGAGACACTGGCCCTGACCCACCTGGGCGACTGGGGCCTTGGCCGGCGCATCAATCTCGAGCGGGCCGCGAAAGTGGGCGACGAACTGGGCGGGCACATCGTCTCCGGGCATGTGGACGGGATCGGCGAGGTGCTTTCAATCACCCCGGAGGGCGGCTCGAGCCGGGTCCGGTTCCGCGCCCCGCGACCCCTGCACAGGTTCATCGCGCCCAAGGGCTCCATCACGGTCGATGGCGTCTCCCTGACGGTCAACGAGGTCGAGGACGATGTCTTTGGCGTCAACCTGATCCCCCATACCTGGGAGGTCACGACCCTCGGCGACCTCGCCGCCGGCACACGGGTCAATCTCGAGATCGACATGCTGGCCCGCTATCTCGCACGCTGGCGGGAAACGGCCTAAGCTGAAGCCTCCAAGGAGCCCAGAATGACCCCGCAAAAGCTGCGCCTCCTCATTGTTGAGGCTCGATTCTATGACGATCTCGCCGACGAGCTCCTGAGGGGCGCCTCGGACGTCCTGTCCGCCCATGGCGCCGAGTTCGATGTGGTGAGCGTTCCCGGAGCCCTCGAGATTCCCGGCGCAATCGCCCTCGCGAACGAGGCGCGCCTTTCCCCAGCGGGCGTCAGCTACGATGGCTATGTCGCCCTCGGAACTGTGATCCGGGGCGAAACCTATCACTTCGAGATCGTCTCGAATGAAAGCGCACGCGGCCTGATGGACCTGACCGTCCGGCAGGGTGTCTGCCTGGGCAACGGCATTCTCACCGTCGAGGACGAGGACCAGGCCTGGGAGCGAGCCCGGGTCAGGGAGGGCGACAAGGGCGGCGGCGCCGCCAGGGCCGCCCTGGACATGATCGCCCTGCGTCGACGGTTCCTGGGTCAGGACCGGTAATGCCCGCGTCCCACCAGGCCCGCTCCGTCGCGCGTCTCGCAGCGGTTCAGGCCCTCTACCAGATGGAGGTGTCCGGAACGGGCGTGGAGGCGGTCGTCCGCGAGTTCTCTGATCACCGGTTCGACCGCGCGATCGGGGGCGAGGACGGGGAAGCTCTCGCGGCGGCGGACGAAGCCTTCTTCGCCGAGCTGGTTCGGGGGGTTGTTGCAGAGCAGCGGCGCATTGATCCGTCGATCGCCCAGAGGCTGGCCCAGGGCTGGCGCCTGGAGCGGCTTGACGCCACGGTGCGGGCCATCCTGCGGGCCGGCGCGTTTGAGCTTGCCCATCGCCCGGACGTGCCCGTGGAAGTGGTGATCAACGAGTACGTCGACCTGGCCCGATCCTTCTTCGAGGGGCCTGAACCCGGGTTTGTGAACGCCGCCCTCGATGGACTGGCCAGGGATGTCCGAGCCTGATCCCCTTGGCGCGCCGGACGAGTTCGGCCAGATCGCCGAGCTCTTCCGGCCCCTGACCCTGGGGGAGCCCGGGGCCTTTGACCTCATGGATGACGCCGCAGTCGTGACCTCGCAGGCCGGGAGCGACCTGGTGGTGACCCAGGACGCCATTGTCGAGGGCGTGCACTTTCCCGCAGGTGAGCGGCCAGAGGACGTGGCCGCCCGCTTCTTCCGGGTCAACCTGTCTGACCTTGCAGCCAAGGGCGCCGAGCCCTTCGCCTGGCTGCAGACCCTCGCCTGGTCTCCGGAATGGCCGCTCGAGCGTCGACGCGGTTTCGCCAGGGGTCTGGCGCAGGAGGCCGCCACCTTTGGCCTGACACTGCTGGGCGGGGACACCGTCTCGACCCCCGGCCCCTTCATGGCGTCGGGAACCTTCCTGGGCCGGTGCCCGCCGGGCGGCGTTGTTCGCCGTGCAGGGGCCCGGCCCGGCGACCTCCTTCTGGCGTCCGGCCCGATCGGCGACGGGTGGCTGGGTCTGCAGGCGGTGACCGGAGCCCTTCAGGACCCGACCGGGGCCCTGGCGCGGAAATTCCGCCGGCCTGAACCCCGGCTGGATCTCCGGGACCTCCTGCGGTCCTGCGCCCGTGCAGCGGCGGACATCTCAGACGGTCTGATCGCCGACGCGCGCCACCTGGCCGCCGCGTCAGGCTGCGGGGTCCGCCTGGCGCTTGAGCAGGTTCCGCTTTCGGCGTCGGGCTCGGCCTGGCTCGCCCAGGCTCCCGACGAGGCGGCTGCGAGGGTTGCGCTGGCTTCAGGCGGCGACGACTACGAGATCGTGCTGGCGGCGCCTCCGGTGCATCGCTCGGTCCTGGAGGCGGCGGGGTGTAGGGTCGTTGGGGCCTTTGTTGACGCTCCCTCGGAGGTGTTGCTGAATGGCCGAGCCTTGGAGGCGGGCCCGGGCGGCTGGCGTCATGGCTGAGACCCCCGGGGCCGACGCGCGCGGACCTGATCCAAGGGATCATGGATGGGCGGGTTCATCGCCCCGATGAGAGTGAACATGCCCAGAGGTCTTCTCTTCCTGCTCCTGATCCTCCTGGTCCCGACCGGGACGCCCGCCCTTGCAGCGGAGGAAAAGAAGCCTGCCGCCAGCGGCGAGTCGGACGTCAACCTCAGGCTCGACCTTTCCGGAATTGGTCTCCCGATCCTCCAGAACGGGCGGGTCGTGAACTTTGTCTTCATCCGCGCGCGGATCGTCCTGAAGCCCGGAATGACCCGACCAGACATCGAGGCCCGGGAGCCCTTTATCCGCGAAGCCCTCGTCCGCTCCGCCTACCGGTCGCCGCTCAACGCCCCCAACGACTTCATGTCCGTGGATCCCAAGGTCTTCGACGCCACGCTCCTGCGGGAGGCCAGGGCGGTCTTCGGCGCCAAGAATGTCAGCTCCGCCACCCTGAGGGACCAGAAGGCCCAGAAGCTGGTCTATTCGCCGCCTGCGGGAACGGTGAAATCCACGCCGCCGATCCGGCCCTGAGATCAATCCGGGACCTTTTGCCCCTAGTTGCGAAAGAGGCTCCGTACGACCGGACTCGAACAGTCGTTGCATGCCGGGCCGAGGTTTGGCAGTTTCGCCCGTCTTTCGGCGGGCGCAGACTCGATTGCGCCGTCGTGTCGGGAAAACAAAGGGAGACGAACGCCGGGGGTGTGGAGCTGTTTCACCTCCGTCGGTCTCCGCGCAGTCTTTGAAGGGGCGCTTCAACCATGAACTACATCATGCTGGCGATCTTGGCCGGCCTCCTTGCGGTGCTTTACGGCGCCGTCCAGACGGCTTCGCTCATGCGGGCCTCGCCTGGGAATGCACGAATGCAGGAGATCGCCGCAGCGATCCAGGAAGGCGCCCAAGCCTACCTGAACCGTCAGTACACCGCGATCGCCATCGTCGGCGCCGTGATCTTCCTGGCGCTCTTTCCGCTGCTCGGCAGCCTGGCGGCCTTTGGCTTCCTGATTGGCGCAGTCCTCTCCGGCGTCGCCGGCTTCGTGGGCATGCTGATCTCTGTCCGCGCCAATGTGCGGACCGCCCAGGCGGCTTCCGAGGGGCTGGCGCAGGGCCTGTCGATGGCTTTCCGTGCAGGCGCAATCACCGGCATGCTGGTGGCGGGCTTCGCCCTGCTGGGCGTGGCGGGCTACTTCTACGTCCTGACCGGGCCGATGGGTCTGGCGCACGATGACCGTCACGTCATCGACGCCCTGGTGGCCCTGGGCTTCGGCGCCTCGCTGATCTCGATCTTCGCGCGTCTTGGGGGCGGCATCTTCACCAAGGGCGCCGACGTCGGCGGCGACATGGTGGGCAAGGTCGAGGCCGGCATCCCCGAGGATGACCCGCGCAACGCCGCCACCATCGCGGACAATGTGGGCGACAATGTCGGTGACTGCGCCGGCATGGCCGCGGACCTGTTCGAGACCTACGCCGTCACCACGGTGGCGACCATGGTCCTGGCCGCCATCTTCTTCGGGGCTGGCGCCCTGAACCTGATGCTCCTGCCGCTGGTCATCTGCGCGGTCTGCATCGTGACCTCCATCCTCGGCACCTTCGCGGTCCGTCTGGGTCGGTCGCAGAACATCATGGGCGCCCTCTACCAGGGCCTCATCGTCACCGGCATCCTGTCGATCGGCGCGATCTGGTGGGCGGTTCACGCCCTTGTCCCGGCGCCTGTCACCACCAACAGCGGCCTGATCATCGACGCCCAGTCCCTGTTCCTGTGCGGCCTCGTCGGCCTCGTGGTGACCGCCCTCATCGTGGTGATCACCGAGTACTACACGGGGACGGGCTTCCGGCCTGTGAAGTCCGTGGCCAAGGCCTCGGTCTCAGGTCACGGCACCAATGTGATCCAGGGTCTCGCCATGAGCCTGGAGTCCACTGCTGCTCCGGCTATCGTCATCATCGGCGGCATCATGATCACCTTCGGCCTGGCGGGCCTCTACGGCATCGCCATCGCCACCACCGCCATGCTTGGTGTTGCAGGCTTCATCGTCGCCCTCGACGCCTTCGGCCCGGTCACGGACAACGCCGGCGGCATCGCCGAGATGGCGGGTCTGCCCCCGGAAGTGCGCGTGACCACCGACGCCCTCGACGCGGTCGGCAACACCACCAAGGCGGTCACCAAGGGCTACGCCATCGGTTCGGCCGGCCTGGGCGCCCTGGTGCTCTTTGCGGCCTACACCGAGGACCTCAAGTTCTTCTCGGCGGAGGCCAAGCCGGGCTCGTTCTTCGAGGGCCTGGGCGTCGTCGCCTTTGACCTCACCAACCCCTACGTGGTGGTCGGCCTGCTGTTCGGCGGCCTGCTGCCCTTCCTGTTCGGCGGCATGTCCATGACCGCCGTGGGTCGAGCGGCGGAATCGGTGGTGGAGGAAGTCCGCCGGCAGTTCCGTGAGAACCCGGGCATCATGACCGGAGAGGTCAAGCCGGAGTACGGTCGTGCGGTCAGCATCCTGACCAACGCCGCCATCCGCGAGATGATCGTTCCCTCGCTCCTGCCGGTGGTGTCCCCGGTCGCCCTGTTCTTCATCATCACCGCCGTGGCGGGCAAGGCCAATGGCTTCGCCTCCCTGGGCGCCATGCTGATGGGTGTGATCGTGACCGGCCTCTTCGTGGCCATCTCGATGACCTCTGGCGGCGGCGCCTGGGACAACGCCAAGAAGCTGATCGAGGAGGGCCATTACGGCGGGAAGGGTTCGGAGGCTCACAAGGCCGCCGTGACCGGCGACACCGTCGGCGACCCCTACAAGGACACGGCGGGTCCCGCCGTGAACCCGATGATCAAGATCACCAACATCGTGGCCCTGCTGCTGCTGGCGATCCTGCACTCTGTGGGCTGAGCCCCGGTGGGTCTCACGACCCGCCGCACATCCCCAGAACGGACGACGCCCCGGGATCACTCCCGGGGCGTTCTTCGTTGGAGGGTCAGGTGACGCGTCCTTGGGCCTGTGTGAACACTCGCCGCCCGGGAAAGGTCAATGAGTGGTCAACGCCGGTCACCGGGGCGAGATCCCGGGACACCCTCTTCTTCCCGCGGCAACAACCCGCCGGCGCCGATGGAGCCGATCAGCTGCTCGAGGACCGTGAGTTCACGTCCCCGGGTCGGCGTCTCACGGCCGTTGAAGGCGATGACCTTGCCGTCCGCGAGGGTGAGGTTGTCGACCGTCTTCACCGCTTCGGTCTCCTGATCGAAGGTGATGACGGTGATGTCGCGCCGGGTGACGACCGGACGCGTGAAGGCGACGGTCTCCTTGATCTGGTTCATGTAGATCCAGACATTGGGGTCGAAGGCCGAGACTGAGGATGGGGACCCCAGCCGTCCCCTGACGGTCGCCTTGTTGTCCTCTCCGGGTTTCACGTCCCTTGGATTGGCCTCGATGGCCTGGAAGCCGGAATAGGAGGAGATCGGCGCACAGGCGCCGGTCAGGGCGGCTCCCGCGAGAAGGACGGCGAAGGCGGCGCGTTTCAGCATCGGGTCTGCGTTTCCTGTGTCCGGGCTTTGACCTAACGCTCGCCGCCCCTTACTGCAATGCCGCCATTAGCCGCGCGTCGCGGCGAAATCGAGGCCATGATGCGACTCTTCCGTAAGCGACCTGCCGCCGAAGCCGGCCGCAGGCTCTACGCCGCCTGTGTCAGCCAGGCCCGGACGCCTGAATTGTATGGAGAGCTGGCGACCCCCGATACGATCGAAGGGCGTTTCGAGCACTACAGCCTGCATGTCATCCTCGTGATGGACCGACTTGTGCGGCAGGGAGATGAGGCCGCCGAGGTCTCACAGGGCCTCTTCGACGCCTACATCCGGGCCCTGGATGATGCGCTTCGTGAGATGGGGGTGGGCGATCTCTCGGTCGGGCGGAAGATGCGCCGGATTGGCGAGGCGCTCTATGGCCGGCTGATGAACTATGAGGCGGCCTTCACCGGGCAGGAGGGCGCGGACCCCCTTGAGACCATCCTCTCCCGGACAGTCTACGATGGGGTTGAAGATCCCCCTCTGGCCGGCATGGCCGCCTATGTCCTGCGGCAGAGGGCGCATCTGGCAGAGGTTAAACTGCAGGATCTCCTGGCTGGGACGATCACATGGTCGGAGAGATGAGCGTCGAGGAGACAGTCCGTCTCGGTGACCTTGCCACAGGACCCGTCCGGCGGCGCCTGACGCCGGACGCCGGGGCCCGCGCCGCACTCGCCAAGAGGTTGGGGCTTGAGGCCCTGCCCGAGCTGGTGGCTGACCTGGAGGTCCGGCCCTGGATGGATGGCTGCCAGGTCCTCGGGCGGTTCGAGGGGGAGGTCACTCAGGTCTGTGGGGTCAGCCTGGAGCCCTTCAGCCAGCCTGTGTCGGGAGAGGTTGACCTGCGTCTTGCACCGGAGGGTAGTCCGAACCTGCCTGAGGAACCGATGATCAGCGGCGAGATCGAGGTTTCACTCGACACCCCTGATCCGCCTGAGCGCCTCGACGGAGAGACGGTCGACCTGATGGCCATCCTCGCTGAGCACCTCGCCCTGGCGATTGATCCCTTTCCCAGGCGTCCGGACGCCGTCTTTGAGTGGTCCGCCCCGACCGAGGAGACCTCACCCTTCGCCGCCCTTCGGGCGCTGAAGAAGCCGACAGAGTGAGGCTGGATGCGCGGCTCATTTGCATGCCGGTCGGCGGCCTGTATCCTCACGCCCTGCGCAGTTAGGGGCGGTTGAGTCTTTTGGCGGCTTCCAGTGTCATTTCGATCGACGCCATGGGCGGTGATCTCGGCGTATCCGCCACGGTGCCGGGGCTGGTTCTCGCCCTGAAGCATCTGCCTGAGGGCGTGCGCTTTCTGCTTCATGGGGACCAGGCTGTGATCGGCCCTGAGCTGGCGAGGTCCCCGGAACTGGCCCGGCGCAGCGAAGTTCGGCACACCGACAAGGTGATCGCCTCTGATGAGAAGCCCGCCTCCGCGGTCCGAAGGGGCAAGGGCGCCTCCATGTGGAACGCCCTGGAGTCGGTGAAGGCCGGCGAGGCCACCGCCGCGGTCTCCAGCGGAAGCACGGGAAGCCTGATGGCGATCGCCCGTCTCGTCCTGCGCATGAGCGTACCCATGGAACGCCCCCCCCTGGTGGTGCCCTGGCCGGGCCTGAAGGGAGTGACGACGCTTCTGGACGCCGGGGCTAACATTGAATGTGACGCCGAGCGACTCGTGGAGTTCGCCATCCTTGGCGAGGCCTATCACCGGGTCGCCTATGGCGTGGATCGTCCCCGGGTGGGCATCCTGAACGTCGGATCCGAGGACATGAAGGGCCACGAGGCCGTGCAGCAGGCGCACGCCCTTCTGCGCAGCGGACGGCTGGACATCGCCTATCACGGTTTTGTCGAGGGCGACGATCTCTCGACCAACCTGGTGGATGTCGTGGTGACGGATGGGTTCACCGGGAACGTGGCGCTGAAGACCGGCGAGGGCGCCGCCCGGTACATCACCGAGGAACTCCGGTCAGCCCTAACCTCCAGCCTGGCCGCCAAGGTCGCCGCCCTGTTGGCGCGGCCCGCCCTGCGGCGCTTCAAGACCCGCATCACGCCGACGCCAGCGGCGCCGCTGCTCGGGCTCAACGGGCTCGTGATCAAGTGCCATGGGGGTGCGGACGCCAAGGATTTCGGTCGCTCGGTGGGTCTCGCCGTGGATCTCGCCGGCAGCGATTTCATGACCCAGATCCAGCGCAACATGTCCCGGCTGGTTGATGGGCCGCTGGGAGACCCGGCGTGATCCGCAGCGTCGTCACCGGGGTCGGGGGATATCTCCCTGAGGAGATCCTGACAAACGCGGATCTGGCGCGGTTTGTCGACACCTCCGATGAATGGATCCGTGAGCGCACCGGCATTCGCCAGAGGCACAGGGCGGCGCCGCATCAGGCGGTGTCCGACCTGGCGGTCGAGGCGGCGAGGAAGGCCCTCGAGGCCGCGGGCCGGTCTCCGGCCGAGGTAGACCTCATCATCGTGGCCACCACCACTCCGGACCTCACGTTTCCGGCGGTCGCCACCATCGTGCAGCATAAGCTGGGCTGCCCTGTAGGCGTGGCCTTCGACGTCCAGGCGGTATGCTCGGGCTTCGTCTACGCCCTTTCCACGGCGGACGGCTTCGTCGCCCGGGGCCGCTCGAAGTGCGCCCTGGTCATTGGCGCAGAGACCATGACCCGCCTGATGGACTGGAGCGACCGCGGCACCTGCGTCCTGTTCGGCGACGGCGCCGGAGCCGTCGTCATGGAGCCAGGAGAGGGCAGGGGAGACGCCTCTGATCGCGGTCTGCTGGGCTTCGCCCTGCGCGCGGACGGATCCAAGCAGGACCTGCTGTATGTTGATGGCGGGGTCTCGACCAACGGACAGATCGGGCATCTGCGAATGCAGGGGAACCTGGTGTTCAAGCATGCGGTGATCAACATCTCCGAGGCCGTCACAGCGGCGGCCCAGGACGCCGGAGTGGAGATCAGCGACGTGGACTGGTTCATTCCCCACCAGGCCAACCAGAGGATCCTGAACGGTGTCGCCAACCGGCTTGGCCTCGACGAGGCCAAGGTGATCTCGACCGTCGCCGAACACGCCAATACCTCCGCGGCCTCGATTCCCCTGGCCCTGGCCCAGGGCATCGCCGATGGTCGAATCCGCCCCGGACAGCTTCTGCTGATGGAGGCCATGGGCGGCGGGCTGACCTGGGGCGCCTGCGCCCTCAGGCTCTGACCGAGGACGCCTTCCTCAAGATCAGTCTTGATGGGTCTGACTTTAAAGGCTTATCTGCGACCCGCCGTGCCCGTACGGCGTAGCGACTCATCTCCGGCAGGGACCTCGCTCATGATTGGATCCACAGTGACCCGCGCGGATCTCGCCGAGGCTGTCCATGAAGAGGTCGGACTGACCCGCCAGGACTGTGCGGAACTCGTCGAACGCACCCTGGAGCTCACAGCCCAGGCCCTGGAGCGCGGGGAGCAGGTCAAGCTCTCGGGGTTCGGGGTCTTCCAGGTGCGGGCCAAGCGCGCCCGGATGGGCAGGAACCCCAAGACCGGTGAGCCAGCGGCCATCGAGCCCCGCCGGGTGATTGGCTTCCGGGCCAGCCAGGTGATGAAGGCGCGTATCGACCGCGCCCTCTCGAAATAGGCCGTGGCCAAGGGTCCCGAAGCCTTCCGGACGATTTCCGAAGCCGCCGAGGAGGTCGGGGTGCCGGCGCATGTCCTGCGCTTCTGGGAGACGCGCTTTTCCATCATCCGGCCGATGAAGCGGGCAGGCGGGCGCAGGTTCTACAGGCCACAGGATATCGCCCTCCTGCGAACCCTCAGGGTACTCCTCCATGACCAGGGGCGGTCGATCAAGGATGTCCAGCAGCTGAGCCGGTCGGAAGGGGTCCGGGCCCTTGGCGTGCTGGCTGACGGGTTACCCCCCGTCACTGCGGACCGGTCGGCTCCTGAGGAGCCCCCTGCGCCTCAGTCGATCTCAGCCTCGGGCCGGCCGGATGAGGCGGGACTGCGGAGGCTGGCGGCGGCCCGAGACGATCTTCTGGCGATCAAGCGACGGCTCGACGCCCTGCTTTCCGGCTGACGTCGAAATCGCTTGCCCGTCAGGCGCAAGCCGCTAGAAGAACCGCTCGCCGATGTCGGAGCGTAGCGCAGCCTGGTAGCGCACTTGACTGGGGGTCAAGGGGTCGTGGGTTCGAATCCCGCCGCTCCGACCATCGGCCTACCTGCCCCGGTTCATCCAGGTCATCAGGGGCAGTAGGGGCAGGCCCCAGGCCAGGCCCGCCACAGCGAAGTAGACAAGCTTGATCATGGGGTCATCCGGAAGCCGGTCGGCTATGGCCGTCGCGGCCCAGACGTAACCGACCAGGAAGACCAGGATCGCAACGGACCCGATGAAACTGCGCAGGCGCGGGTGCATGCCACGCCTATAGACTGCTGGGCGCAGCGCGTCATCGAAAGATGGACGAAGGCCCGGGTTCCAGCTAGCAGGGGCTCATGAGTGCCTTGCCCGCTCCTGACCGCTCCAGGGCCGTCGCCGTCTGGCTTTTCGCCGTGGCCGCCCTCGTTCTGTTCATGGTGATCGTGGGGGGCGCGACCCGCCTGACAGGATCAGGACTGTCGATCACAGAGTGGCGTCCCGTCACCGGAACCCTTCCGCCCCTGTCGGACGCCCAATGGGCCGAGGAGTTCGAACTCTACAAGTCGATCCCGCAGTATCAGCAGGTCAACCGGGGCATGTCCCTCGAGGCCTTCAAGTTCATCTACTGGTGGGAATGGGGGCATCGCTTCCTGGGACGCCTGGTCGGCCTGGCGTTCGCCGTGCCCTTCGCCATTTTCCTGTTCCGCAGGCAAATTCCCCAAAGGCTCATCGGGCGCTGCTGGGCGCTGTTCGCCCTCGGCGGACTTCAGGGCGCCATCGGTTGGTGGATGGTGGCCAGCGGTCTGAGTGAGCGCATCACGGTGGCGCCGGAACGGCTGATGACCCACCTGGGCATGGCCTTCTTCCTTCTCGCGGCGCTTCTCTGGACCGGACTCGAAGCCTGGAACGGGCCCTCGCGACGCCCGGCGCGTGGCCCCTGGCCGAAAGCCGCACTTGTCCTGGCGGTAATGGTCTACGTCCAGATCCTGCTGGGCGCCTTGGTGGCGGGCAACGACGCCGGCTACGTTCTGACCGATTGGCCCCTCATGGACGGGCGCTGGTTCCCGGAGGGCTATGCTTCATCGGGGCTATGGTCGACGATCGCCCATTCCGTTCCCGCCGTTCAGTTCAATCACCGCATCGGCGCCTACATCCTCTGCGCCTGCGCCGCGACCCTGATCGCCGTCTGCCTCAGGACCCGACAGGGGACGCCAGGCCTGCGCGGCATGGGCCTCGCCCTGGGCGTCGGCGTCTTCAGCCAGGCGGCCTTGGGGGTCTGGACGCTGGTCTCCGCAACACCCCTGTCCCTCGGCCTGGCCCACCAGGGCGCCGCGGCTGGCTTGCTGGGCCTGGCGACAGGCTTTCTCTGGATGGCCCGGCGAGCCTGATCTTGGTATTATAATACCATAGGTTATTTCTTTCGAATTTTCCGTAACTTAGCGGTTTCGGCGCGAGTTGCGGTTGACAGCCCTGCGAGGACTGTCGTATCCGCGCGCCTCACCTCCGGGCTTCGGCCCGTGTTCAACCGAATGGACCCGTTCCCATGCTGAAGACGACGGCTTCGCTGAAGCCCGCCGACGTCGAGAAGAAGTGGATCGTGATCGATGCCGAGAACGCCGTGGTCGGCCGCCTCGCATCTTTCATCGCCAACCGTCTCCGCGGCAAGCATCGCCCCGATTACACCCCGCACGTTGACTGCGGTGACTTCGTCGTCGTGGTCAACGCCGACAAGGTGCGTCTGACGGGGCGCAAGCTCCAGCAGAAGACCTACTACTGGCACACCGGCCACCCGGGCGGGATCAAGGAACGCACTGCGGACAAGATCCTCGGCGGCCGCTTCCCCGAGCGGGTGCTCGAGAAGGCCGTTGAACGCATGCTGCCGAAGGAAAGCCCGCTGGCCCGCAAGCAGATGACGCACCTGCGCATCTACGCCGGCGCAGAGCATCCTCACGCCGCCCAGAACCCGGAGACCGTGGTCTTCGGCGACATGAACGCCAAGAACGTCCGGACCCAGTAAGCCGATGACCGACGCTCCCGCTCCTACGGGCTTCGACGCCCTGCAAAGCCTCTCCACCCAGGCCGCCCCCCAGGCGGTGGTCCATGAGCGCAAGCTCGACGCCCAGGGCCGCGCCTACGCGACCGGCAAGCGCAAGAACGCGGTCGCTCGCGTTTGGATCAAGCCCGGCAAGGGCCAGATCACGATCAACGGGCGCGACCAGGGAGTGTACTTCGCCCGCCCGGTTCTGCGCATGATGATTGCCCAGCCTCTCGAGGTCACGAACCGCTCCGGCCAGTTCGATGTGTTGGTCTCGGTAGCGGGCTCCGGCCTCTCTGGTCAGGCCGGCGCCATCCGCCACGGCATCTCCAAGGCCCTGACGTATTTCGAGCCGGAGCTCCGGTCGGTCCTGAAGCCGCACGGCTTCCTGACCCGCGACAGCCGGGTGGTCGAGCGCAAGAAGTACGGCAAGGCCAAGGCCCGCCGCAGCTTCCAGTTCTCGAAGCGCTAGACTCTTTCCGCCCAATCTGGGCCGGGACTCTCAGGGGGCCGCCAGGAATGGCGGCCCCTTTTTGTTGCGCCTCTGGCCGCCTATCTGGCGGGACCTGGATCGGAGGATCGGCATGTTCACGACCGAGAGACTCATCCTTCGCCTTCCACGTGCGTCCGACCTGGAGGACATTCACGTGCTCTTCTCCGACGATGAGGCCCTGACCTACTGGTCTTTCGGAAGCCATCGTACCCTGCAGGAGACGAAGACCTGGCTCCAGCCCTTGCTGGAGGACCCAGCCTCCGCGCCCTACGACTTCTTTATCGAGATGGGGGAACGGATCGTCGGCAAGATGGGGTGCTGGCGGGTTCCCGAGGTCGGCTTCATCCTGAACCGGGAGGTCTGGGGCCAGGTGGTGGCGCGGGAGGGACTGCAGGGGCTCGTGGCCTACATGCGCAGGCAAGGGGCCTGCGATCACCTCTGGGCCGATGTGGACCCCCGGAACCATAGATCCAGGAGGCTTCTCGAGGCCTGCGGTTTCCAGCCGGCAGGATCGGCGCTGCGCACGATCCGGACTCACATGGGCTGGTGCGACAGCGACTACTACAGGCTGGACCTCTAGGCGGCGGCGCGGAAGGAAGTGAGGCGGTTGGCGGCTGACCAGTGGCGTTCCTGCCTGGAATGGCGTAGCGCGTCTCCCGGGTCGTTTTGGCGTCCCGGCGGAACCTTCCCTGCAGGAGGAGAGCGAGCATGGCTCCCACGGTTTTCATCGACGGCGAGGCTGGAACGACCGGGCTGCAGATCCGCGAGCGGCTGGAGCGCCGCAACGACCTGTCCCTGCTGTCCATCGATCCGGCGCGCCGCAAGGACCCGGAGGCGCGTCGCGAGCTGCTGAACGCCGCGGACCTGGTCGTGCTCTGCCTGCCGGATGACGCGTCCCGCGAGGCGGTGTCCATGATCGCCTCGGACCGGGTCAAGGTCATCGACGCCTCGACGGCCTTCCGCACCGCCCCGGGCTGGACCTACGGCTTCGCAGAGATGTCGCCGGGCCAGAGGGCGGCGATCCGCGGCTCGCTGCGCGTGAGCAACCCCGGATGCTATCCGACGGGATTCATCGGACTGGTCCGGCCCCTGGTGCGCGCTGGGCTCTTGCCGTCGGACTTCCCGATCACCGTCAACGCCATTTCCGGGTATTCGGGCGGCGGCAAGGGACTGATCTCCGAGTTTGAGGGCGCCCCGCCTGAGGGTACGGCCGACGCCTTCCGCAGCTATGGCCTGTCTCTGGCCCACAAGCACCTGCCGGAAATGCAAATCCATGGCGGCCTGGACCATGCGCCGGTCTTCGCCCCGTCGGTCGGCCGGTTCGCCCAGGGGATGCTTGTGGAGGTTCCGCTGGCGCTTCACGCGGTTACGGGCCGGCCGTCTTCCGAGGACCTGCGGCAGGCCCTCGCGGCGGCTTATGCGGGTGAACGCTTTGTCCAGGTGGCCGGAGCTGAGGCCTGCGCCGAGCTGCAGAAGAGCCGGGCGGGGGCGGCAGGTTACGTCCGGGACCTGGACCCGGAGTCGGTGAACGGCACCAACCTCCTGAAGCTTTTTGTCTTTGGATCACAGGACGGGGAGCAGGCCCGTCTGCTGGCGATCCTGGACAATCTGGGCAAAGGCGCCTCGGGGGCCTGCGTGCAGAACCTCAACCTGATGCTGGGGCTGGAAGAAGATGCAGGTCTCTGATCCGGTCCCCAGCCGCCGGTCGCTCCTCCTGGGGCTGGCGGTCGCTCTCGGGGCGCCGTCGGCGCAGGCCGCAACGGACCCCTACGCCGGCTCGCCCTTCCGACGCCTCACTGAGGCGGAGTGGCGCCGGCGACTGCCCCAGGTCGCCTTCGCCATCCTTCGGCAAGAGGATACCGAGAGGCCAGGGTCGAGCCCGCTTCTCCACGAGAAGCGCAACGGAACCTACCACTGCCTGGGCTGTGACCTGCCCCTGTTCCGCTCGGCCTGGAAGTATGACAGCCGGACTGGCTGGCCGAGCTTCCACACGGCGTTACCCGGCGCCCTTGGCTTCAAGACCGACTGGCTGATCGGGGTTGCCCGCACCGAGTATCATTGCGCCCGCTGCCTGGGACACCACGGGCATCGCTTCAATGACGGACCCCGCCCGACCGGTGTGCGGTACTGCAGCAATGGGTTCGCCCTCAGGTTCCGCCCGGCATGATCCGTCTGGTCGTCGCGCTGATCCTGCTGATCCTCGCAGGCTGTGCACCCCCAAGGGCGGATCTGGATGCCGACCGGATGGGAAGGCTCTTCATAGATGCCGTTCAGCGGGGCGACTGGCCCGCGATCGACCGCAACCTCGCCCCGGCCCTTGTGGCGTCTCCCGATTACGCCCAGCGGATTGAGAACGTCCGCGTCGCCTTTCCGTCGGATCCGCCCTGGTCCATCCGGCTCCTCTCTTCCAGGCAGGTGCTGCGCGGCGCCCAGGACCCCGATGAGCGGGCGGAGATGCAGTACCTCTACACCTTCGCTGAGCGCAGGGCGGTGATTGACCTGGCGGTTGTGCCTGTCGGCTGGCGTACGGTTGTCCCCGCGACGGCGCGCACGCCCCGGCGGGAGTCCGCGATCTTGACCGAGAAGCCGGAAGCCCCGCCGCCAGGCGCTGGCGGATATGAGGTGGTCCGGGTCTACAAGGCCCTGTCCATGTCGTATACGGAGGTCACGAACGAGGACTCCGCGGCGCAGGCCTTCTGGGCTCCTGGACGGACGGCCGGACAGTGGCTGTTCCTCTGCATGGCGGCGACTATGCCCTTCTTCATGCTCTGGACCGCGGTGCGCGTCTTTCGGGCGCCCGCACTGGAGGGTCGGATTCTCTGGGCGCTCCTTTGCCTTGCGGGCGCAGGCACGGCCTGGATGGACTGGACCTCAGGCGTGACGGGCTTCAATCCCCTCAGCGTGAGGCTCATGGGGTTTGGCCTGGAAAAGGGACCCTCGCCGCTGGCGCCGTGGATGGTCAGCCTGGCGATCCCGGTGGGCGCACTGTTGGCCAGCCTGAGGCTGGCCATGCTCCACTTCAGGACTTCACCTTGACGTAGCTTCCCGGCGCATCCTCAAGAGCGGGCAGGGGACCGGCGGAGGGATCCCGCGCCGGGACCATCGGGCCCGACCGGGCTCTCAGCCATTCGGCCCAGTGCGGCCACCAGGACCCAGGGGTCTCGACGGCGTCCGCCTGCCAAGCCTCGAGGGTTTCCGGAAGGCTGGCGTTGGTCCAGTGCTGGTACTTTTTCGCCACCGGGGCGTTGATCACCCCGGCGATATGCCCTGAACCCGCAAGGGTGAAGGTGGTCGATCCCCCGAAGAGACGTGCGCCCTTGTAGACCGAACGGGCGGGGGCGATGTGGTCCTCCTTGGAGGACTGCACGTAGACGGGCGTCTGCACACTGCCGAGGTCAAGCTTCAGACCGTCCAGCTCGAGCTCGCCCTTGGCCAGGGCGTTGTCCCCGTAGAAACGCCGCAGGTACTCGAGGTGGAGGGTGCGGGGCATGCGCGTCTGGTCGGAATTCCAGAACAGCAGGTCGAAGGGCTTGGGCTCCTTGCCCAGCAGGTAGTTGCTGACGAAGAAGGACCAGATCAGGTCGTTGGAGCGCAGCATGTTGAAGGTGTCGGCCATGGTCTGGCCGGCGAGGACGCCCCCGCCGCTCTCCATCTGCTTCTCGAGGTCTGACAGCCATTCCTCGCTGGTGAACAGCAGGAGGTCGCCCGCCTCGGAGAAGTCCTGCTGGGCGGCGAAGAAGGTCGCAGAGGCGATCCGCTTGTCACCCTTCGCCGCCATATGCGCCAGCGTGGCGGACAGGAGGGTGCCCCCGATGCAGTAGCCGACCGTATTCACCCGATCGACGCCCGCCTGCTTCATGGCGGCTGCCGTGCCCTCGTAGATGCCGAGGCGCATATAGTCCTCGAAGGTCCTGTCTGAGAGGCGACCGTCCGGATTGACCCAGGAGGCGACAAAGACGGTGAAACCCTGGCTCGTCAGCCAGCGTATCATCGAGTTCTCGGGCCGCAGGTCCAGGATGTAGAACTTATTGATCCAGGGCGGGAAGATCACGAGCGGGATCTCGTGCACCTGCTCTGTGCTGGGCGAGAACTGGATCAGCTGGATGATCTCGTTCTGGAAAACCACCTTGCCGGGCGCCGTCGCGACGTTCACGCCGATCTCGAACTGGTCGTAGTCCGTCTGGCTGATCGCCAGCTGCCCTCCACCTCGGGCAAGATCTCCTGCGAAGTTCTCCATGCCGCGGACGAGGCTCTCGCCCCGGGTGGACAGGGCCTCCTTGAGGGCCTCGGGATTGGAGGCCAGGAAGTTCGAGGGCGACAGGGCGTCGGTCAGCATCCGAGTGAAGAACTCGACCCTGCGGCGGGATAAGGGATCGATGTTCTCCGCCCGCGTCACGAGGCCGTTCATCCAGTCCGAGGTGATCAGGTAGGACTGCTTGATCACATCGAAGACCGGATTCTCGGTCCAGTCCGGAGCATTGAATCGCTTGTCGCCCTTGGCCGGCGACACCACCGGGGACGCGGTCTCGCCCATCGCCCGGCGGGCCGCGAAGTGCCAGAGCTCAGCATAGCGTCTCCAGAGGTCGCCCTGCGCCTCCATCATCGCGTCCGGGCGACCCGCGAGGCTGGACATGACCTTCGCCATCGCCGGACCGACGTGGAAGGGATCGGTGTCAATGCCAGGGGGACGATCGGCCTGCCTCAAGGCGGCCTCGGCAATGGCGCCTTGAGCCATCATGGCCGCCCTGGCGAGGTTCCTGGACAGCGCTTCCAGGGATTCAAGCGTCTCCGCGCCCGCAGCCGAGAACGCACCGGTGAAGCCGTCTCCCGCCTGCGGCCCGGGAGCCGGATCGGGGCTCGAAGCCGCTGCAGCGGCTTCAACCTGGGGTTTGGGGTCCGCCGCAGCCGTCTTGGGCTTGGCGCGGCTACGCCTGGGTGCGGCCTTCGCCGGCTTCTTCGCGGGAGTGTCCTTGCCGACCATGATGTGGCCTCCGTCGCCCCAGGCGGGGTCCTCAGGCTTTCTTAGACGCTGATCATGACATAAGACCGGGGCGATCATGAAGCGCTACCCCGCACAACCCCCGATTCCCCGCCTCGGCCTTGCTGGGGCGCCTTTGGCGCTGGCCCTGCTAGTCGGCGGATGTGCAACCTCCCGGGTCGCGGTCGCGCCGGAACCGGCGGCGGCGGAGGCAGAGGTTTCAGCCATTGCGGGAGCCGCGAGGACCTACCCCCGTTTCTCGGACATTCCGACCCTTCCCGAGGATACGCGGCCTCTGGCGGTCTGGGGACAGGCCGCGGGTGAAGTCCTTGGGAGCGGATCCGATCTCGTCAGGGACACCGCCGACGAGACCTGGACGTTGAAGGGCACTGAGGCGTTCGCTTCCGGGGCGCGGCAAGACTCCGGGCCTGCCGCACCCCTGGTCTCCGCGACGGCCGCCGCCGAGTCCTTCGCCCGGGAGGTGCGCAAGCGAGCTACACCGCCTCCGCCGCCCGTTCGCTAGGGCCCGCGGAGGCGATCCTCTCAAACCGCTTGGCGGCCTTCGGAGCGAAGGCTATGCCAGGCATGGACAGGCTCCCCATTCGCCGTGATCAGCGCGGCCAGAGCAGACATGACACCCGAGTTTCACCGTATCCGCCGCCTCCCGCCCTACGTCTTCGAGGAGGTCAACCGCATTAAGGCCCGCCTGCGAGGCGAAGGCGTGGACATCATCGACTTCGGCATGGGCAATCCCGACATGCCAACCCCAAAGCACATCGTCGACAAGATGATCGAGACGGCCCGGGATCCGAAGGCCGGACGCTATTCCGCCTCGAAGGGCATCATCGGCCTTCGCAGGGCGATGGCGGGCTATTACGAGCGCCGGTTCGGCGTCCATCTGGACCCTGACACTGAGGTCATCGCCACCCTGGGCTCGAAGGAGGGGTTCGCCAACCTGGCGCAGGCCCTGACCGCGCCCGGCGACGTCATCATCTGCCCGAACCCGGCCTATCCCATCCATGCCTATGGTTTCATCATGGCGGGCGGCGTCATCCGCCATGTCCCGGCCCTGTCGCCGGAAGAGTACCTGTCTGGCATCAGCCGGGCCGTGAAGCACTCGGCGCCGCCGCCGTCGGTCCTCATCCTGTCCTACCCGTCAAACCCGACGGCGCAGTGGGTCGACCTCGACTTCTACAAGGAGGCCGTGGCCCTGGCGCGCCGGCATGACATGCTGGTCCTCTCGGATATCGCCTATTCCGAGATCTACTTTGACGACAATCCGCCACCCTCCGTGCTCCAGGTTCCCGGCGCCAAGGACATTGCGGTGGAGGTGAACTCCCTGTCCAAGACCTACGCCATGGCTGGCTGGCGGGTCGGCATGGTGGTCGGCAACGCCCGCATCTGCGCGGCGCTGGCGCGCGTGAAATCCTACCTGGATTATGGCGCCTACACCCCGATCCAGGTGGCGGCCGCGACGGCCCTAAACGGGCCTCAGGATTGCGTCGAAGAGATCCGGGCCATCTACAAGGGTCGCCGAGACACCCTGGTGGAGTCCATGAAGCGTGCGGGCTGGGACATTCCCGCGCCGCCCGCATCGATGTTCGCCTGGGCGCCCCTTCCGGAGTCCTTCCGCGAAGCGGGGTCGATGCTGTTCTCCAAGCTGCTGATCGAGGAGGCCGGCGTCGCCGTCGCCCCTGGCGTGGCTTTCGGGGAGTACGGCGAGGGCTATGTTCGTATCGGTCTGGTCGAGAACGAGAACCGAATCCGGCAGGCCGCCCGAAACGTCCGTCGGTTCCTGGCCAACGCCGACGAGATCCTCGGACGGGCTCACAACACGGGAACGGGTCAATGAGCACAACCGGGAACCACAGGACCTGGCGCATCGGGGTCGCCGGGCTGGGAACGGTCGGGTCGGGCCTCCTCGGCTTCCTCTCAGAGCGACCCGACTACGCACTGGAGGGCGGGCGGGTCGTTGTCACAGGCGTTTCGGCGCGATCCCGGTCGCGTTCTCGCCCGGTGGACATTTCCCGGCTGCCCTGGTTCGACGACCCAGTCGCCCTGGCCCAGTCGCCAGACATCGACATCTTCGTCGAACTGGTCGGCGGATCCGACGGCCCTGCCAAGGCTGCGGTGGAGGCGGCCCTCGAAGCGGGCAAGGCCGTGGTCACGGCGAACAAGGCCCTCATCGCGGAACACGGCGCCGAACTCGCAGCCCTTGCGGAGAGCCGTGGGGTTCCCCTGCTGTTCGAGGCCGCTGTCATGGGTGGGGTCCCGGCGGTCAAGACTGTTCGTGAGGCGCTGGTCGGGGAAGACATCCGCAGCCTCTCCGGGATCCTCAATGGCACCTGCAACTATATCCTGACGGAGATGGAGACTTCGGGCTCTGCCTTCGCCGACGTCCTGGCCGAGGCCCAGCGACTGGGCTATGCCGAGGCGGATCCAACCATGGACGTCGGCGGCTTCGACGCGGCGCATAAGATCACCATCCTGGCGGCCCTGGCCTTCGGTGGATCGCCGAATTTCGCTGCGGCGGAAATCCACGGCATCACCGGCGTGGATCTGCTCGACATCCGCCTGGCGGGTGATCTCGGCTATCGGGTCAAGCTCATCGCCTCGGCTGAAAGGGCGGGCACAGGCGCGCGGGTCCGGGTCCGGCCCTTCCTTGTCCGCAAGACCCATCCGATCGCCCAGGCCGATGGCGCGCTGAACGCCCTGTTCATCGAGGGAAGCCGGATCGGCCGAATCTTCCTTCAGGGGCCGGGCGCCGGCGCCGGTCCCACAGCGGCTGCGGTGGCGGCCGACATCGCCGACGTCATGTCTGGCGCGCGCCGACCCGTCTTCCAGGCGCCTGCTGAGACCCTAAGCCCCTGCGCACCCTCCGAAGACCTGGCCGCCAAGGGCCGAGGCTACATCCGGGTCATGGTCCGCGACGAGCCCGGAGTTCTCGCCGCCGTGTCCGAGGAGCTTGCGGATGCGGGCGTTTCGATCGAGAGCTTTCTCCAGAAGCCTCCGGGCGAGGCAGCTGGTGTTCCCATCGTCATGACGACGCACACAGTGGCCGAGTCCGTCCTCGACGCGGCGGTGGCCCGGATCGCCCGGCTTCCGGCGGTCCTGGAGCCACCGCGGCTTCTGCACATCGCAGGCATCTGAGAATCGTCGATAATCCCGGCCCAAGCGCCGTCCGGAGACCCTTCATGAGCACCGAGAATCTGGACAGCGGCCTTGTCCTTGACGCTGTCCGCGTCACCGAAATCGCCGCGATCGCAGCGTCTACCCTGGTCGGCCGTGGGGATGAGAAGGCGGCGGACCAGGCCGCTGTCGACGCCATGCGTACGGCGCTCAACGGTCTGGCCATCGACGGCGAAATCGTGATTGGAGAGGGCGAGCGGGACGAGGCGCCCATGCTCTACATCGGCGAGAAGGTCGGCCGCGGAGGCGCGGCGATCGATATCGCCCTGGACCCCCTTGAGGGCACCACCCTGACGGCAAAGGCGATGGCCAACGCCCTCGCGGTGATGGCCTGGGCCCCCAAGGGCACCCTGCTCAATGCGCCCGACACCTACATGGACAAGATCGCTTGTGGTCCTGGTTACCCCTCCGGTGTGATCGACCTTGACCGCTCTCCTGCGGATAATGTTCGGGCCCTTGCGGCGGCGAAGGGCGTCGCACCGGAGGCGATAACGGTCTGCGTCCTGGACCGGCCCCGACACGCCGAGGTCATCGCCTCCATCCGGTCTGTGGGGGCTCGGGTCAACCTGATCACCGACGGCGACGTCGCCGGCGTCATTCACACTGCCGATCCCGCCACCGGCATCGACCTTTATGTCGGCCAGGGCGGGGCGCCGGAGGGCGTGCTCGCCTGCGCGGCCCTCAAGTGCGTCGGCGGTCAGTTCCAGGGGCGCCTGGTCTTCCGGAACGTCGATGAGAAGGAGCGTGCCCGCCGGGTCGGGATCACCGACCTCGACAAGAAGTACGATCTCCATGAGATGGTCCGGGCGGACGCCATCTTCGCGGCCACGGGGGTGACCAAGGGCGCCCTCCTGGACGGCATCCGGCGTGAGGGCGGGTACATCATCACCCACAGCCTGGTGATGAATTCCTCCACGGGCGATGTCCGCGAAGTGCGGATGCGGCGTCCGGCCTGATCCCGTGGCTGCAGGGGAGAGTCCGTTTCTCGGGGTTGGCCGCTCCCTGACAGGGCGCACCTGGGCAGCCCGGCCGGCGGAGGCCGAGCTGGTCCGCCGGCACCAGAGCGCACTGGGCCTCAGCGAGCCCCTTGCCCGCGCCCTGGCCTCAAGGGGAGTGGGGCCGGATGAGGGTGAGATCTACCTCAACCCGACCCTGAAGGCCCAGTTTCCGAACCCTTCATCCTTCCGGGACATGGACCGGGCGGCGGAGGTCCTGGTCGATGCGCTCGTGAGGGAGCGCTCGATGGTGGTCTTCGCGGACTACGACGTCGATGGCGCCGCCAGCGCCGCCCAGCTCGTGCGCTGGATGCGCGCTATGGGCCGGGAGGTCCCGGTCTACATTCCTGACCGCGTCACCGAAGGCTACGGACCCAGCCCGGCCATCTTCAGGTCGCTGAAGGAGAAGGGCGCCGACCTGGTCGTCACCCTCGACTGCGGGGCGGCGGCCGTGGATGCCCTGGCGGCGGCGCGGGAGATCGGCCTCGACGTGGTGGTGATTGACCACCACCTGATGCGGCCAGGCCAGGTTCCTCCGGCCCTGGCCCTGGTCAATCCAAACCGGCCCGACGACAATTCAGGCCAGGGGATGCTGGCGGCTGCGGGCGTAGCCTTCGTCCTTCTCGCCGCCCTCAACCGGGAGGCCCGACAGCAAGGTCTCTTCAAGGACCGCCAGGAGCCCGACCTGCGGCAGTGGCTCGACCTCGCCGCCCTGGGCGCCGTGTGCGACGTCACCGCCCTGACCGGCTTCAACCGCGCCCTGACGGCGCAAGGGCTTAAGGTGATGTCGCGCTGGGCCAATCCCGGCCTGAAGGCGCTGGCGGACATCGGCAAGGTCAGCGGGACAGCCACGACCTTTCATGCCGGTTTCATCCTGGGGCCACGGATCAACGCCGGTGGGCGCATCGGCCGTTCCGATCTGGGTGCGCGCCTGCTGGCGACGGACGATCCCGCCGAGGCTGCCCTCCTGGCCGCCCAGTTGGATGAGCTGAACGGCCAGCGCAAGGCGGTGGAACAGGCGGTTCTCGACGAGGCCGTGGCGATCCTCGAGGCTGACCGAAGCCTCGAGGCGGCGCCGGTCATCGTGGTCTCCGCCCCGGGATGGCCGCCCGGGGTCATCGGCATCGTCGCCGGCCGACTGCGAGAACGTTACCGACGCCCTGCAGTCGTGATTGGCGTGGACACAGGGGCGGGGGTAGGCAAGGGATCGGGGCGGTCCCAGCCCGGCGTCAACCTTGGTGCGGCGGTGCAGGCCGCCTTCGAGGCGGGAATCCTGCTCTCCGGGGGCGGACACGCGATGGCCGCGGGCCTCTCAATCCGCCCGGACCGGATCACGGATCTCGCCGACTTTCTCGCCGCCCGGTTGGGGGAGGACCAGGCCCGCGCCGCGGAGGCCGACGCCCTGGAGGTAGACGCCCTCATCACTCCCCGGGGAACGGACCGCGCCCTTCTGGACGCCTTCGCCCAGCTGGCGCCTTTCGGCCCTGGCAACCCGGAGCCTGTCTTCGCCTTCGCCTCCGTGCGCATCGAACGTCCGATTCCCATGCGCGGGGGCCATGTCCGGGTGACCCTTTCGGACTCCGCTGGAGGACGTCTCAAGGCGGTGGCCTGGAGGGCGGAGGACACGCCCCTCGGCCAGGCCCTGCTGGCGGGCGGGGTCCTTCACGTCGCTGGTCGCCTGCGGCCCGATGACTGGCAGGGAAAGGCTTCGGTCGAACTTGAGATCGAAGACGCGGCCGACCCGAGGCAGGCCACAGCGCCATGAGGCGCAGAGCCCCGGGAAAACCGGGAGGGGTGTCTTGCACGGCCCCGGGAAGGCGGATATAGACGCCGCTCTCGCGTCCGCGGTCCCTTCGTCTATCGGTTAGGACGCCAGGTTTTCAACCTGGAGAGAGGGGTTCGACTCCCCTAGGGACTGCCACGCGAGGTTGAATTTCCTCACTTTTTTACAGTAAAAAAAATGGGCCCCACTTTAGGCCCCACTTTGGACTTTTGTCTGAAGGGCGTTAGCGTCCATCCCCACAGTGGGAAGGGACAAGAAAAGTGAATCGTGTCACTCAGACACTTGGCTCCGCCACCATCTCCTAAGTGAACGGGCAATGAAAAGTACGCTCCCGAGTTGGCTCTGGCCGCTTCCCGCTTGGCTCTGGCCTCGGAACGTATCGACCGCCCCGAATGGTCTCCAGCGGCTAGGGCGGGTGCTGCACTGGGGGCTGTCTAGCCTAGCAATTTTCTTGGCAGGCTTTTCTCTCCTCGTGATCGTCGGTGCGACGTTCGCTTGGGTGAAGAGCGCTTCATGGGAACTAGTAGGCTATCCCGTTCCCAAGGATCTTAGGACCGTGGAAATGAGGCTTGAGACCCCGTTCAAGTGGAAGCCGGGTGCTGATCGACCGGCAAGGCTCACCGATCAGGAGATTAGGGCAGAGGTTTCCGAGTATGCCGAGGAGATGCTCAGGCGCGGGTTGGCTGGTCCAGATGAGATCAGCGACATGCGACGGATCGCCAACGAAGCCGCGACATCTGATTGGAAGG
>Ga0315902_10002581_pt1 | contig 27996 bp, 23 predicted proteins | sample LakEriMetagenome_9_FD_203523 | JGI IMG/M metagenome (GOLD analysis project Ga0315902, IMG submission 203523) | Freshwater fungal communities from buoy surface, Lake Erie, Ohio, United States - Buoy 12 MA117 | ecosystem: Environmental > Aquatic > Freshwater > Lake > Lake biofilm | place: USA...
TACTGCACATCGTCGCGCTGCAGCGACGCATCGAGCGGCCAGGTCGAGTCGTAGACGAGCCAGCCGCCTGATCGCACCTCGGCCACATCCTTCGCATACGTGGCGGGATTGAGGGCCACCATCAGATCGAACCGCGAGGTCCGGCCGGTGTAGCCCTTGTGGTTCACCCGAATCTCATACCAGGTGGGCAGCCCCTGTATGTTCGACGGGAACACGTTCTTGCCCGTCACCGGCACGCCCATCCGGAAGATGGCCTGCATGATGAGCCCGTTGGCACTGGCCGAACCGGTACCGTTGGCCGTCGCGACCTTGAACGCGAAGTCGTTGACCTGGCTCATCGGCCCACCGCCTCGAGCGGAATGAACGTGACCCCGGCCATCGGCTGCTGCAGCACAAACTTGCGCATGTCCCACGCGTACGTCGGGCACCGCTCGGCACACAGGCCGCAGTGCAGGCAGATGTTCTCGTCCTTCACCATGATGCGGCCCGTCTGCTTGAGCGGCCCCGAGGTGAACACGGCCTGGCCTTCCTCGAGGGCGGGGGCCTTCAGCCGCGTGCGCAGCGTCTCGACCGGTTCCTCGGTCACCAGCGTCAGGCAGTCGGTGGGGCAGATGTCGATGCAGGCGTCGCACTCGATGCACAGCGAGTCGGTGAAGTGCGTCTGCACGTCGCAGTTGAGGCAGCGTTCCACTTCCCGCTGGGTCTGCTCCTCGGTAAAGCCCTGTTCGACCTCGATGGACATCTTCGCAAAGCGCGACGGCAGGTCGACGTGCTTCATCTTCTGGCGGGCTGCCGGGCTGTAGGTGTTGCTGTAGGCCCATTCGTGCAGGCCCATCTTGGTGCTCGACAGCGTGAAGGTCGGCTCGGGACGGTCGGTGACCGGAATGCCCTGGCAGTAGTGGTGGATCGAGAGGGCCGCCTGGTGCCCGTGTGCCACCGACCAGATGATGTTGCCGGGCCCGAACGCGGCGTCCCCGCCGAAGAACACGCCGGCGCGCGTGGACATGTGCGTCACCCGATCGACCACCGGCACTTCCCACTGATCGAACGTGATCCCCAAATCGCGCTCAACCCAGGGGAACGCATTTTCCTGTCCGATGGCCACGATCACCGTATCACACGGCACGACGTGTCGACCGGCCGGCTCCTGTACGATATCGTCGCCCGCCTCGCGCGCGGTGAAGGTGTCGAACTCGACGCCGACCAGGCGTCCCTCCTCGACCACATAGCGCACCGGGTAGTGGTTCTCGAGAATCGCCACCTGCTCTTCCTCGGCATCCTCCAGTTCCCACGGGGAGGCCTTGATGAAGCGTCGGGTCTTGCGCTCGACCACGGTCACCTCGCTCGCCCCGAGCCGGCGGGCCGAGCGGCAGCAGTCCATGGCCGTGTTGCCCGCGCCGATGATGAGGACCCGTCGCCCCACGGAGGTCACGTGGCCGAAGTGAATTGACTCGAGCCATTCCTTGCCGATGAAGACCTGGTCCGACTCATAGCGGCCCGGCAGGACGAGCTCGCGTCCCTTGGGTGCGCCGGTGCCCACAAACACCGCATCGAACCGCTCCGGCCCTTCGAGCAGCGCCCTGAGACTGCGGACCGGCGTGCTGTAGCGCATGTCCACACCCATGCCGGTGATGTAGCCGATCTCCTCGTCGAGCACCTCTTCCGGCAGCCGGAACGAGGGAATGTTGATCCGCATCAGGCCGCCAGGCTTCGGTCCCTGCTCGAAGATGGTGCAGGCATAGCCCAGGGGCATCAGGTCGTTGGCCACCGTGAGGCTGGCCGGCCCCGCGCCAATCAGCGCGACGCGCTTGCCGTTCTTCTCCGTGGGTGCCTTCGGCAGTCGGTCGCGGATGTCATCCTTGTGGTCGGCGGCCACGCGCTTGAGCCGGCAGATCGCCACGGGCGTGCCGTCGACGCGCGTGCGCCGGCACGCCGGTTCACACGGTCGGTCGCAGGTGCGCCCGAGGATGCCCGGAAAGACATTCGAGGCGCGATTCACCATGTAGGCGTCGCCGTAGCGGCCCTGGGCAATCAGCCTGATGTATTCCGGCACGTTGGTGTGGGCCGGGCAGGCCCACTGGCAGTCGACGACCTTGTGGTAGTAGTCGGGATGGTCGACGTTGGTGCGGGGCATGCCCCGATTATACGTAGGCGAGCGGCAGGCGGCCCTGCTCGAGGTCGAGCAGCGTCCGCTTGATGCGCAGCCCGCCGCCGAACCCCGTCAGCGACCCGTCGGCCCCGATGACCCGGTGACACGGCACGACAATCGCCACCGGATTTGCACCATTGGCGAGCCCGACCGCACGCATTGCACCAGGCGACCCGATCTGCCGCGCCAGCGCGACATAGCTGGTCGTCGTGCCGTAGGGGATGCGCTGCAGCGCCGCCCACACCCGCTGCTGGAACGGCGTCCCCGCCAGGACGACCGGCACGGTGAACGCACGCAACTGCCCGGCGAAATAGGCCGTCAGTTCCTCGATGACGGCATCCAGCACGCCCGCGCGATCAGGAGCCTCCGCGACGCGCTGTCGTCCCTCGCCCGCCCCATCAAACTCGAGGCATGACAACCCCTGCGCGTCGCCGCCAAGCAGCAGCGGTCCCACCACCGTGTCAATCTGCCGATACACCATACGCGCTTCCTCCTGCCCCGCGGTCATCATAAGATCGCGCGGGTCCCTCCACACCGTTTCGCCGCCATGACCGAGCCCATCGCCGCCCACGCCTTCCCCCTGCCGCTGACCGACTATCTCGACCCGGCGGGTGGGTCGGTGGTCGAGATCCTCCTCAGCCGGGTGGCCCAGCAGCCCATCAATGCCGTGGCCACCGGGGTCTTCCTGCTGGCGGTCATCCACACGTTCTTTGCCAATACCTTCAGGCAGGCCGCACACCACCTGCAGCATGCACACGATGCCGCACGTCGCGCTCAGGGGTTGGCACCGCGCCTCAGCTTCCGCGCCGAGGTGCTGCACTTCTTCGGCGAGGTGGAGGTCGTGTTCGGGCTCTGGGCCGTGGTGCTGCTGGCCGCCATCGCAGCCGCCGTCGACTGGCCCACCGCCAAGCACTACATCACCGCGTCGGTCAACTTCACCGAAGCCATGTTCGTTGTCGTCATCATGACGATGGCCTCGACCCGTCCCGTCGTCAATTTCGCCCAGCGGTCCCTTCGGCAGGTGGCGTCCCTGGGCGGGCGCACGCCGGCCGCCTGGTGGCTGACCATCCTCACCGTCGGTCCGCTGCTCGGCTCCTTCATCACCGAGCCGGCGGCCATGACCATCTGCGCCATGCTGCTGGGGCGGCAGTTCTACGCCATGCAGCCCAGCCTCCGGCTGCGCTATGCCACGCTGGGCCTGCTGTTTGTCAACGTCTCGATCGGTGGCACCCTCACCCACTTTGCCGCACCGCCGGTGCTGATGGTGGCGACGCCGTGGGAGTGGGACATGGCCTATATGGCGACGCACTTCGGCTGGCGTGCCGCCATTGCCATCCTCATCTCGAATGCCGCCGGCTTCACGATGTTCCGCACCGAACTGCAGGGCCTGGCCTCGATGGCCAGCGCCACCGAGGCTGACGATGACGACCAGGGCCCCGAGGCGCCCTGGTGGGTCACGGCGGTGCACCTCGGGTTCCTGGCCTTTGTCGTGGCGCAGGCTCATTACCCGGTGCTCTTCATCGGGGCCTTCCTGTTCTTCCTCGGCTTCGCACAGTCGACCGCACCCTATCAGTCGCCCATCGATCTCAAGCCCGCGCTGCTCGTCGGATTCTTCCTCGGCGGCCTCGTCGTGCATGGCGGGCTCCAGGGCTGGTGGATTGCGCCCGTGCTGGGCAGCCTCAGCGAACAGCCGCTCTTCTGGAGTGCCACCCTGCTGACGGCCTTCAACGACAATGCCCTCATCACCTACCTGTCCACACTGGTGCCGTCCCTCACCGAGGCCATGAAGTTCGCCGTGGTCGCCGGCGCCGTCACCGGCGGTGGGCTGACCGTCATCGCCAACGCCCCGAATCCGGCGGGACAGGCGATTCTCGGCCGCCACTTCCCCGACGGCATCTCGCCCATCAGGCTGGCAGCGGCCGCGAGCGGCCCCACGCTGGTGGCGGCCGCCTGCTTCCTCCTCTTCTGACGATCACGCCGGTATAATCGCGACGTGCCAGTCACGCTCGGGTCCACGCATCTGCTGTCGTCCACGCGCCTGCGGGGGCGCCGGGTTGGCATCGTCTCGAATCCCGCCTCGGTCGACCACCAGTTCGTCCATGTCGTCGACCGCCTCATGGCGATGCGCGGCGTGACGGTCACGGCCCTCTTCGGGCCCCAGCACGGTTTCCGCTCGGACGTGCAGGACAACATGATCGAGACCCCGCACACGAGCGACGCCGTGCGGCGCATTCCCGTCTACTCGCTCTACAGCGACACACGCGAACCCACGCGCGAGATGCTGGCCGACGTCGATGTGCTTGTCATTGACCTGCAGGATATCGGCGCGCGCATCTACACCTACATCTACACGATGGCCAACTGCCTGCGCGCCTGCGCACGTCACGGCGTCGAGGTGATCGTCTGCGACCGCCCCAATCCCATCGGCGGCACCGCGATCGAAGGCCCGATGCTCGACGCCGGCTACGAGAGCTTCGTGGGGCAGTTCCCCATTCCCATGCAGCACGGCATGACCATCGGCGAACTGGCGCGGCTCTTTAACGATCACTTCCGCATCGGTGCCGCCGTCGATGTCATCCGCATGTCCGGCTGGTCACGCGCACAGTATGCGGACGAGGCCGGGGCACCGTGGGTGATGCCGTCACCCAACATGCCCACGCTCGACACCGCCATCGTCTACCCGGGCACCGTGCTGTTCGAGGGCACCATGGCCTCCGAGGGACGCGGCACCACCCGCCCGTTCGAGCTGATTGGCGCGCCGTGGGTCCAGGCCGAACGGATGGCCGCCGCGCTCAACGACCAGCGGCTGCCCGGCGTGCATTTCCGGCCGGCTGTGTTCGAGCCGACCTTCCAGAAGCACGCCCGCGTCACCTGCGGGGGCTGCCAGATCCATGTGACCGACCGGGCGCAGTTTCAGCCCGTACTGACCGGCGTGGCGCTCATCGAAGCCATCCGTCGCGAAGACCCAGCGGCCTTCGCATGGCGGCAGCCGCCATACGAATACGAACACGACAAATGGCCCATCGACATCCTCGCCGGATCGCCCGCCCTGCGCGAGGCCATCGATGCCGGCGCGACGGCACGCGATATCGCCACCCCCTGGCCCGCCGCCATGGCTTCGTTTCTCGAGGCCAGGCAGCGTGTGCTGCTCTATCACTGAGTGGAACGACCGGAGGGACGCGCCGTGGCTCATCGCACCGCTGACGTGGTCATCATCGGGGGCAGCGTGGTCGGCTCCTCGATTGCCTGGCACCTGCGCCAGATGGGCGTGCCCCGCGTCGTCGTCCTCGAGCGGGACCGGCAGTACCAGCGGGCCTCGGCCTTCCTGGCCATGGGCGGCATCCGACAGCAGTTCTGCACGAGTGTCACCGTGAAGATGGTGCAGCACAGCGTGCGCTTCTGGCAGCGCTTCGACGACGAGATGGGCACGCCCGAGGCCAGGCCCCGTGCCTGGTTCAGGCAGCGTGGCTATCTCTTTCTGGGTACCGAAGCCAACGCCGCAGCCCTGACGCGGCGCTTCGAGCGCCAGCGCGAGGCCGGGGCGGAGGTGTCGTGGCTCTCCCGGGCCGACATCCGCACGCTGGTTCCCGAGGCCTGGCTCGACGATGTGGAGTTCGGGGTGTACGGTCCCCACGACGGCTACGCCAATCCGCGCGAGGTGCTGAGCGGCATGCATCGGGCGGCGCAGCATGCCGGCACCGAGTACGTGGAAGGCACACCCGTGGCGCTGCTGCGCGATGGCACTCGCGTGACAGGCGTACAGCTGGCCGGCGGCGACACCATCGCCGCACGTGTGGTGGTCAACGCCGCAGGCGCATGGGGAGGGGCCATTGCGAGGATGGCCGACCTTGACGTGCCCATCACGCCCCTGCGCCAGATGCTCTTCCGCGCGACGCTGCCCACACACTGGCCCTCGCGCTTTCCGATGGTGATTGATCCATCCGGCGTCCACTGGCGCCACGACGATCCCCTGACGGAGGGTGATCCTGATCGCATCGTCGTGGCCTGCACGAAGCGGGACGATGAACCGGGCGAGCGCCTCGACCCCGACGACAGCCGATGGCAGCGCGATTTTCTTCCCCCGCTGGTGCGGCGGATGCCGGAGTTCCGGGACCTGACCGCCGTACACGGCTGGGCGGGGCTCTACGAGATGACCCCCGACCACAATCCGGCCATCGGCGAACACCCTGACCGGCCCGGGTTGATCTTCGCGTGCGGCTTCAGCGGCCACGGCCTGATGATGTCGCCCGCGACGGGACTCATCGTCAGCGAGATGGTCACCCGCGGCACGAGCGAGACGTTTGACGTCGGGCTCTTTGCCCCCGACCGCTTTGCGCGCGGGGCCCTGGTCCACGACGAGGCGACGATCTAGCGGGACGCCCGTCGCACGCGCAGGAAGTTCGACACGCCGTTGTCGAGCGCCAGCGAGATGTTCACCAGCACCACGGTGGCCCCTTCCCGCAGCACGCCGCGCTCCACCAGCGCCGAAACCACCCGGGGCGCCACCTCGTCCACGTGCCCCTCGATGGGCATCACGGACGCACGGGTACCCCACCAGCGCGACAGGCGGCGGGCCACCGCCTCGTCGCCAGTCACGGCCACAATCGGCGACGCGGGGCGCCGCGCCGACAGCAGCTGCGCCGTGCGGCCCAGGCGGGTCACGGCGACAATGGCCTCTGCGCCCGAGCGGGCCGCGAGGGTGAGGGCCGCGTCGCTGAGCGCCGCGGCATGGTCGACCACGTGGTGCCCCGTCGCCGCCGCATCGTCCGGGCGCTCGGCTTCGCGGATGATTGTGTCGAGGGTCTGCACCGCCAGCACGGGATGCGCCCCCGAGGCCGTTTCCCCTGACAGCATGATGGCGTCTGCGCCCTGGCGGACTGCCGTGGTGGCATCGCTCACCTCGGCACGCGTGGGGCGGGTTTCCACCCGCATCGATTCGAGCACCTGCGTGGCCAGGATCGAGGGCACGGCCAGTTCGCGCGCGCGGCTCAGGATCTGCCGCTGCACACGGGGCACCAGCTGCAGGGGAATCTCGAGGCCGAGATCGCCACGCGCCACCATCACGCCGTCAGAGGCACGGAGGATGGCTTCGAGATGCTGCAGGGCCTCAGGGCGCTCCAGCTTCGCGATGATGGGCACGTCCGGACGGCGCTCGCGGGCGGTGATGCGTCGCGCCGCAGCAATGTCGGCAGGTGACTGGACGAAGCTCAGCGCGACGAGATCGACGCCCTGTGCCAGGCCGAACACCAGGTCGGTTTCGTCGCGCGCCGTCAGCCCGGCCGGCGGCAGCGGCACCCCGGGCGCATTGATGCCCTTGAACTGCCCCAGCGCACGGCCGGCAACGACTGTCGTGCGGATGACGCCATCCGCGACGTCCTCCACGTGCAGTTCGACATGGCCATCATCAAGCAGCAGGCGGTGGCCCGGCGCCAGGGCCTCGGCCAGCGGCGCATAGGTGGTGTAGACCACGCCCGGCGCGCCGATCCCGTCGCCGATGCGAATCTCAATCGGGTCACCCGGCGCGATCGGCAGGGCACGTCCCTCGGGAAGCCGTCCCGTGCGAATCTTCGGGCCCGACAGGTCCTGAAGGATGGCCACGGGCCGGCCGGCCTGCGCTGACGCGGCCCGCACATCCCTGATGCGGGCGGCATGCTCGTCGTGCGTCCCGTGCGAGAAGTTCAGGCGGAAAATGTCGACGCCCGACTCGATGAGCGCGGCCAGCTGCGCTGGCTCTGAGGAGGACGGGCCGAGCGTGGCGATGATCTTCGTATGCCGCACAGCCCTAGTCTACAATCCCGCGCAGCATGGCTGCCGCCTCACTCGACGACCTCCTGCAGTCGCGCCCCGCCCGTCGCGTGCTGGTCATTGGCGTCGCCGACACCGGGGCCCTGATCGCGATCGCCAGGGCACAGCCCCCCGACGGTCGGCTGCTGGCGCTCGAAGTGCAGGCCGACCGCGTGGCACGCGCCCGTGCGGCACTTGAGGCCGCACAGCTGGCCGGCCGCGCCTCGGTCATGCATGGGGACGCCTTCAGGTTCCTCCACAAGGTGGCCGGGCCGTTCGACCTGGCGGTGCTCTTTGCATCGCCGGACCTGCAGGGTAGCGGGCCAGTCGGCGCCCCGACGCTGCTGGCGCGAGTGACGCCGCTCGTGCCGCCGCCGGGCCTCATCGTCCATGTCGACGCAGCCTCTGGTCTGGTGCAGTCGCCTGCCGCCGGATCCGCCGACGTCAGGGCCTGATACAGTGTGTCGAGGATGGCTGATGCATGAGTGACCGCCTGACCGAGTTCCGTGAATTCCGCGAGAAGATGAACAGTCGCATCCTCGAGAGCGGCAACCTTGAGATCAAGCGGTTCTTCGCGCTTGATTCACGCGCCTACGAAGAGGGAGCGCTGCCGGTCAGGACCAAGGAGCTGATGGGGCTCGTCGCCTCTCTGGTGCTGCGCTGTGACGACTGCGTCACGTACCACATCGTGCGCTGCCGCGAGGAAGGGGTCACGCGCGCCGAGTTTCTCGAGGCCTTCAACGTGGGCCTCGTCGTCGGCGGATCGATCACCATCCCGCACCTGCGGCGCGCCGTCGCCACCCTGGACGAACTGGAGGCTCAGTGATGTCGCGCCCTGACTGGCTCGCTGCTGCGCGCGCGGACGCCCGAGCCCGCGGGCTCGACATCGTGCAGCCGCTCCTCGACAACCTGTCCGCAGCCGTCGACGTCCTGCGAAGCGAGCCCCTGGTGGAGGTGGCCCGGCTGCATCCCCCCGCCGCGTCCGTGCCGTTGCCTGCCGAGGTGCCCGCCACAGGCGCACCGCGCGCTGACGGACTGCTGGCCTGCGCCGCGCGCGTCGCCGCCGGCACCACGACGGCCGAGCGGCTCACGGAAGACTGCCTTGCGCAAGTTTCCGCCCAGCAGGAATCGCTGCGCGCATTCATCACGGTCACGGCTGACGAGGCCCTCGCCGCCGCCAGGCAGGCCGACCGCGACATCGCCGCCGGACGCCGCCTGGGGCCGCTGCACGGCCTGCCGCTCTCGCTCAAAGACCTGATGGACCAGAAAGGCTGGCCCACGACGGCCGCATCCAAGGTGCGCGCCTCGCATCGCGCCACCGAGGATGCCCCGCTGACGGCGCGGCTCCGCGCCGCTGGTGCAGTCTTTGTCGGCAAGACCAACCTGCACGAGTTCGCATTCGGTACCACCAGCGAAGACACCGCATATGGCGCCGTGCATCACCCGGTGGATTCGCGGCGGTCTCCGGGAGGGTCAAGCGGAGGCTCAGCCGTCTCGGTGGCCGCCGGCATGGCGCTCGGCAGCGTGGGCACCGACACCGGTGGTTCGATTCGCATTCCCGCCGCCGCCTGCGGCATCGTCGGCCTGAAGCCGGAGTGGGGCGAGCTGACGGACGAGGGGGTCGTGCCGCTGGCGAGGCAGTTCGATCATCTGGGCCCGATGACACGCACCGTGGCCGATGCGTGGCTCATGTATGACGTGCTGCGCGGTGCCGGCACGGGGATGGGATTCACGCCCCGCACCATCGACCTCCGCCAGCTGAGCCTGGGCATTCCCGAAGGATTCCTCTTCGAGCGACTCGACGAGGAAGTCGAGCGCAGTGTGCGCGCGGCCATTGAACGGCTGCAGCGGGCCGGGGCACGCACGCAGGCCGCCCGCCTGCCGCACGCCGCACAGACGCCATCGGTATACCTGGCTATCCAGCTGGCCGACGCATCGGCGTATCACCTGTCGACACTGGAAGCGACACCCGAACTCTACACGCCGCCCGTCCGCGCGCGACTGGAGCTGGGGCGCTATGTCATGGCCGAGGATTACTCACGGGCGCAGGCGCTGCGCGCGCGGCTGCGCCACGAAGTCGACCAGGCACTGGCATCGGTGCATGCCCTCGTGCTTCCGGCCCTGGCCATCCCGGCACCGCCGATTGGGGCCGCCACCGTGCCCGTACGCGGAGGCCAGGACCCGGTCCGGGCGGCCATGCTCCGCTGCACCCAGCTGTTCAACATGACGGGTCACCCGGCCATCTCGCTGCCCTGTGGCGTGACGCGCGAGGGACTGCCGGTCGGCCTGCAGCTGGTGGGCCGGCGCGGCGGCACGGCGGCCCTGCTGGCATGTGCCATGGCCGTCGAAGCGGAGCTCGGGCGTCAGAGATAGCCCAGCAGTTCCAGCAGCAGGTCGCGCAGCGACCGGGCCAGCGTTTCGATCAACGGCGAGAGTTCGCCCGACTCGATCGCCTCGGCCACCGTCTGCGGCTCGGTGAACACGAGCCACATCACCGAGCCGGCGAAGACCAGCGCCAGCAGCGAGAGGAGTCCGGCCACGCGAAGGCCCCCGCCGCCGGACCCGGGCGGGGGCACGAAGACGCTGTCAGTCATGGCGACCAGTCGCCGACCCCTGAGGTCGGCGTCCTCAGCATAGACGAACGGCGTACCGCCATGGTTTGGGGCGCGTGGTGCCGGGCGGCGATCATAGCGCGAGCTGCACAGGGACCGGGGCTCCCAGCCCGAGCCCCTCGAGGCCCTCGCCCGCCTGCTCGAGATCGCCGACCACGACCACCGCCCAGCGGGCCGGGTCCAGTACCCGTGTGGCGACGGCATGCACCTCCTCGAGCGTGACCCGCATCAGGGCTGGGACGAAATCCGCGAAATACGTGTCCGGCAATTCGTGGTGCGCCAGTGAGGCGGCACCTCGCGCCAGTTGTTGCACCGTCTCGAACCCCCGGGGATACCCCAGGGCCACGGATGATTGCGCCCGTGCCAGTTCCTCGGCCGTGACCGGACGCGTGTCGCGAATGGCCCGAAGCTCATCGAGCGCCTCGCGCAGGGCGGGCACCGTCACGCCGGTGCCCACGCTGGTCTGCAGCACAAACGGTCCCTTGCCTCGCCGCAGGTCGAATCCCGTGCGGACACCGTAGGTATAGCCCTTCGACTCACGCAGGTTCATGTTCAGGCGGCTGATGAACTGCCCGCCCAGCACCGCATTGAGCAGCAGCAGCGCGTGGTAGTCGGCCGTCGCCCGGGACACACTCACCTGCCCAATCCGCAGCTCTGACTGCGCCGCACCGGGCCGATGCCACGTCGACAGCGCATGCGCCGGCAGCGCCGGCGGCTCGAGGCGACCGCGGTCGCGCACGCCCGGGGCGCTCTCATCCGGGGCCTGCCACCCGGCCCATACACGTTCAGCCGCGTCGAGCAGCGCCAGGGCCGGACGGTCACCGGCCACCACCAGCGTGGCTCCCGACGGGCGGAACACCTGTCGATGCACGCGTCGCACATCGTCCACCTGCAGCGACGAAATGGACGACGTGGTGCCGAAGCCTGGCTGTGCGTACGGATGCGACTGATACAGCACCTGGGCAAATGCACGATCGGCCAGCGCACCGGGAAGGTCGCGCAGCTGCTTCAGGCGCTCGAGGCGGAGCTGGCGCACGCGTTCGAAATCGTCCTCAGCCAGATTCGGCGCCACGGCCACATCGCGCAGCAGCGTGAGCCCCTCGTCCAGATACCGGTCGAGCGTGACGAAGCTGAGCGTCGCAGCGTCGTGCGAGACCTCGATGTCGAGATCGCCTCCAAGCCTGGCGATGCGGTCGGACATCGCGAGCGCCGACGATCCGTGGCTGCCCTCGTCGAGCAGGTCGGCCGTCATCGACATCAGGCCCGCCTGTGCGGGGGCATCGATGGCCGTCCCCCCGGGCACCAGCAGCACCATGGCCGTCACCGGCACCGAGTGATGCGATACCGCCCGCAGCTCCAGGCCGTTCGCCAGCTGGCGACGGGCCATCGTCGGGAAGATGAATGACCGGGCAGGCCCGGGCACCGGCATGCGCGTGCGGTCGACGTGGCTCATGACACCTCCACCGGCGTGGCCCCGGCCACGGCCAGATCCGCACGTTCTCTGGGCACCACGCTCAGCATGACCGATGGGACGCCGCCCAGCCAGTGGCCCACCGCCTGCCGGACGTCGTCTTCCGTCACGCCCGTGTAGCGGCGCAGGTCGTCCGCAAAGTAGCCGGGCGTGCGCCTGAACACGTTGTACGCGTTCAGCTGATCGCCCTTTCCGCCAAAGCCGCCGACGGTCTGCAGGCGGTACACGAACTGGGCCTCGACCTGAGTGGCCACCCGCGAGAGCTCATCAGGTGTCGGGCCGTCACGGGTCAGGTCACGGACCGCCGCCAGCATCGCCTCGCGCAAGGTGTCGAGTGACACGCCAGCCGCGGCAGTAGCCGCCAACTGGAACAGGCTCGACAGCTCGCGCGAATGCTGGAAGGCCGACACATCGGTCGCCACGCGGCGTTCGTAGACCAGATGCTGGTAGAGCCGCGAGGTCTTGCCGTGCGCCAGGATGTCAGCCGCCAGGTCGAGTGCGGCATCGCCCTCGGCAAACATCGCCGGCGTGTGCCAGGCCAGAAACAGCCTCGGCAGTTCGATGCGGTCTTCCAGCAGCAGCGAGGCGACAGGGGCCTGCCCGTCAGGCACGACCACCGTCGGCGGGTCAGGTCCCCGGGGAATGTCGCCGAAATACTGCGCCGCCAGATCAAGGGCGCGCGAGGTCTCGACATCTCCCGCCAGTGTCAGCGAGGCATTGCCCGGGTGGTAGTACGTCGAGAAGAACGTCCGCACATCGTCGAGCGTCGCAGCCCGAAGGTCGTCGGGCTGACCAATCGTGATCCAGTGATAGGGATGCGTCGGCGGGAACAGGGCCTGCGCCAGGGCGACGGCGGCCAGGCCGTACGGCCGGTTCTCATAATTCTGCCGCCGCTCGTTGAGCACGACGTCGCGCTGGTTGTTGAACTTTGCCTCGGTCAGCGCCGGCAGCAGGTAGCCCATCCGGTCCGATTCCATCCAGAGAGCCAGGTCGAGCGCGCTGGTCGGCACCACTTCCCAGTAGTTGGTGCGATCCGCGTTGGTCGATCCGTTGAGCTGCCCCCCGGCCCGCTGCAGCGGCTCGAAATAGCCGTGGTCGTGGTGCGCCGAGCCTTCGAACATCAGGTGCTCGAACAGGTGTGCAAAGCCCGTGCGGCCCGGCCGCTCATTCTTCGACCCCGCGTGATACCAGAGGTTCACGGCCACCATCGGCAGCTGCGGATCTTCGTGCACGATCACGTCGAGTCCGTTGTCGAGCGTGACTTTCGTGTAGGGTATCTCCACGCCTGTGATCCTCTCTGATGACACTGCCGTTCGCGACGCCTGGTGGCAACTGGGTCTCATCGCCGTCGCCGAGTTCCTTGCCATGACGCTGTGGTTCTCGGCCACGGCGGTCACGCCCTCGCTGGTGCGCGACCTGGCGCTGTCACCCGGCGAGGCCGCCTGGCTGACCATGGCGGTGCAAGTCGGGTTTGTGGCGGGCACCCTGGCGGGGGCCCTGGTGAACGTGGCCGACCTCGTGCCGGCTCCACGGCTGATCTGTGCCGGGGCCTGCCTGGCCGCCGCCGCAAACGTCGCGGTGCTCACCGTGGACAGCGGGCTCAGCGTGACGCTCCTGCGCGCTGCCACCGGTGTGGGACTGGCCGGGGTCTATCCGCCGGCGATGAAGCTGGCCGCCAGCTGGTTCCGCCGCCGCCGGGGCCTCGCCCTCGGCCTGCTCATCGGCGCACTGACGCTGGGCAAGGCTCTCCCTTATCTCATCACGACTTGGCTCGGAAATGACTGGCGATCTGCGATGCAGCTGACCTCGGCGCTCGCGCTGGCGGGCGGGCTGCTGGTTCTGGCCTTCGGACGCGAGGGCCCGCACGCCGTCGCCGCCGTGCGGTTCGATCCGCAGGCAGTGCATCGCCTGCTTGCCGTACGCGGCGTGCGGCTCGCCCTCATCGGCTACCTCGGGCATATGTGGGAGCTCTACGCGATGTGGACCTGGGTCGGGGTCTTTGCCACCGCCAGCTTTGCGGCAGCGGGCATGGGCCCGGCGGCCACAGCGGCAGGCACACTGGCCGCGTTCCTCGCCATCGGTGCGGGCGCGGTGGGGTGTGCCGTGGCCGGGGGATGGGCCGATCGATGGGGAAAGGCGCGCGTGGCCCGCTGGTCGATGCTGGCCAGCGCCGCCTGCGCCGCTGCCACCCTGATGGCCTACGGACAGGCCCCGGTCTGGACGTTCCTGCTGGTGATGCTCTGGGGGCTGACCGTCGTCGCCGACTCGGCACAATTCTCTGCGCTGGTCAGCGAACACGCCCCGGCACCGCTGGTCGGCACGGCGCTGACGTTCCAGACCTCCGTCGGCTTCCTGCTGACCATGGTGACCATCGACGCCCTGCCACGCGTCGCCGAGGCCGCCGGCTGGCAGTACGCCTCGCTGCTGCTGGTGCCCGGACCGCTGGTGGGCGCGGCCGCCATGCGGGCCCTCGCTAGGACACCGGCGTCAGGGGAATATGCCCCTTCGCATCCAGCGCAGACTTGATGGCCTTCATCGACACCTGCGCTGCTGCCTGCGCCGCCACCTGCGCGAAGGCGAGGGCCGCCGCCGACTGCGGCTCGGCCGCCACCAGGGGAATGCCCACGTCACTGCCCACGCGGATGGGCTCGTAGATCGGCAGACGCCCCAGGAACGGCACGCCCATCTCCGCGGCCATCTTCTCGCCGCCCCCGTGTCCGAAGATATTCGCGGTGTGATCGCACGACGGACACGCGTAGTAGCTCATGTTCTCGATCACGCCCAGCGTGTCGATCTTGAGCTTGTCGTACATCCGGATGGCGCGGCGGCTGTCGGCGAGCGACACCTGCTGCGGCGTTGTCACGACAATGGCGCCGGCGACGGGGACGGTCTGGGCCAGCGACAGGGCCACGTCTCCGGTGCCCGGCGGCATGTCGATGATGAGGTAGTCGAGGTCGCGCCACGCCACATCATGGAAGAACTGCCGAATCGCCGAGTGCAGCATCGGCCCGCGCCAGATGACCGGGGCTTCATCCTTCGTCATGAACCCGATCGACACGACCTGCAGGCCAAACTTCTCGGCCGGCCGGATCTTGTCCCCGTCCGCCTCGAGCTGCTGCTGCAGGCCGAGCATGATCGGCACGTTCGGGCCGTAGATATCACCGTCGAGGATCCCCACGCGGCTGCCCGCCTTCGCCAGCGCCAGCGCCAGGTTGACGGCCACGGTCGTCTTGCCCACGCCGCCCTTGCCGGCGCCCACCGCAATGACGTTCTTCACGCCGGGAATGGCGGCAGCGCCCGAGGGTGCCGCCGTGACGGCGCGCACCTGTGCCGTCATTGTGATGTCGACGGCGTCAACGCCGGGCAGCGCCCGCACCAGCGACTCGGCCTGGGCCTTCATCAGATCCTTGACCGGGCACGCTGGCGTGGTCAGTTCGATGTCGAATACCACGCGACCGCCGTCGATGATGAGGTTCTTCACAAACCCCAGCGACACGATGTCGCGGCGCAGGTCAGGGTCGATGACGCCGCGCAGGGCGTCGAGCACAGAGTCGTGAGTCATGGAGGGTATGACGACGAGATTACCATGCACGTCGCAGCAGCCGCCGCCGCACAGGCGCCAGCCTCAGGCGTGGAACAGGCGCCGCGTCTCGTCCTTGAGCAGCACCCACCACGAGTACGCCGCCAGCGCCGTGCCGAAGGGCAGCAGCAGCAGGTTGACGATCGACAGGCCCAGCACGAACGTGCGCCCCCAGATACGCAAGGCCGCCAGGGCACGGGCCAGGGCCAGGTGCAGCAGCGCCCACACCAGCGTCAGCGCCGCCATCGAGGCCAGGCCTGCCGCCGTCACCTGCCCGGACATCGGGCTGCTGACCTGCACGGGACTGACGCCGGTGGCGATAGCCCAGGCGCCGGCCGCGAGCGCGACGCCCGCCAGGGCCACGATCAAGAACACCGCGCCCCACGCCGTGTACAGCCACACCAGCAGGTCGACATGCTTCTTCATCGGCCCGTCTCCACCACCACGCGCACATCCACACGGGTCCGGGGGCCGCGCCTGGGCGTCACCGCGAAGCGCAGATGCTCTCCGTGGGCCGTGCCCGGGGGCACGGGAATGCCCACCTCCATCAGCCGCGCACAGTGCCCCTGCCCTTCGCACTGCACACACGGGTCGGGCCATGTCTCTCCACGGCCACCGCAGGTCGCGCAGGTCTGGCGCAGCGACAGCGGCACCGGAACGCGACCGCCCCGCCGGGCCACAGACGACGACACGGTCACCACCGTGGTCAGGCGCAGGGATTCATCGGGGGCCAGGCACACGGCATTCACGGCCTGGCAGGCCGCACGCGTCGACGGAAAGTCGATCGCCACCTCATCGGCCAGCGACCGGCGGAACGTCCGGTGGTCGGGGCCGAGCGCACGGGCAGAGGCCTGTGTGAGTCGCGAGGACGGCATGGCTTCCATCACGATAGCGCGAATGGCTGGAACGGCGCTGACTGGTCGCCGAGATAGACGACCCGGCCCGTGACCTCGTGCGACGGATGCTGCGCCCGCATCGAGGCGCAATACGCCTCGAGCTGCCCCTGGTGCGCGTCGTGGGCCTGGCCGGTCTTCAGCTCGAGGATGCGGATGCGCGACGGCTCGATGATCACCACGTCCATTGACCCGCGCTCTACGTCCCCGTCGCTGCGGAGCCGCGAATAGGCGGCCTCGAACAGTACCACCCGGCCTGCCGCCTGTTCGGCCAGCTCCGGCTGTGCCAGGGCCTCGAGGCACATCCGCACGGCCCGGTCGATGTCAACCGTCGGCAGCTCACCGAGCTCGCGGTCCAGCGCGACCTGTCGCGCCGCAGCCTGCAGTGCCGCCACGTCAGACAGGGCCCGCGGATGGGCGTGGGCTACAAGCGCATGCACCACCGTCCCGAGCCGGGCCGATGAACGGTCGGCAGGTGCCGAGCCTGCGGAGCCTTCGACTGAGTCAGGGAATACCGCAGAGGCCGCCACGCGCGTGGCAGCCGTCGACCCGAGCGAATCGTAGTCACGCAGGGGCTCGGCCTCGGCTCTGCCCGCGCCGTCCGGGTCCTGCCATACGGTCGGCACCTCGGGTGCCTGGGGCACCACACGGAACTGATGCGCACCGGTGGCCCCGGACCAGACCATCGGTTCGACGCTCCGATGCAGGTCCATCTGCTCACGCAGCGAGTCCGGCAGCACGCTGCCGAAACTGTTGCTCCTGCACTGGAACTTTCCATCACGCTGGCGGACGCCGGTCAGATAGAGCCGGTCGCGCGCGCGTGTCAGGGCCACATAAAGCAGGCGACGGTTGTCTTCCGTGTCGAGCGCCTTTCGCTGTTCATCCACGGCAGATCGGTGCGCACCAATCGACACGTCCACCTCGTCGCTGTCCTCCTCGTCTGGCACGTCGCCATCAGCCGCAGGGGCGACGGGCGTCACATGCACGCGGATGTCATCCTTCGTCTGCCCGCCCTGCTTCTGCAGGTTCACGAGGAACACCACAGGAAACTCGAGCCCCTTCGACGCATGCATCGTCATGAGATTGACGGCATGCGTGGCCTCGATGATCGCGTTGGCCTCGTCGCCCGCCGCCTGCACCCGATCGAAGTGCGCCACGACACGCGCCAGCGTGGCGTAGCCGCGGTTCTGGATGCGCCGTACCAGCCCCCGGAATTTCTTCACGTTCTCGCGTGCCTGTTCGGCGGTGGGTCCGGCCAGTTCCATGACATAGGCGCCGTCCGCCAGCACGCGATCAAGCAGCTCGGCCGGCGTCAGCTGGTCGACCAGCGGCCTCCACTCGGCCAGCGACTGGCGCAGCTGTGCCAGGCGCACGGCATCGTCCGCAGACAATCGCATGTCGGGCAGCGGTGTCTGCGGATCGCAGGCCCGCGCGAGGTGCGGTGCCAGCGCATGGATGGCCACATCCGACACCGAGGCCCATCGCGACCGCAGCATGGCAGCCGCGTGCAGGTCGGAGGCCGGCGCCGCCAGGAAGCCAAGCATCGCCAGCAGGTCGCGAATCTCATCGCTCTCGAAGAATCCCAGCCCCTTGTAGACGTAGAACGGCACGCGGCACGCCAGCAGCGCCTGCTCGATCACGCGGTGCCCCGAACGCGATCGGAACAGCACGGCGATGTCGCCCGGCTGAATCGGCATCCAGTCGGCGCGGTCAGGCCCCCGCCTCACGAGGGCTCCCGAGTGGAGCAGTGCCACGATGTCCTCGGCAATCCGGGCCGCCTGTTCCTCGGCCGTGTCACCGACGAGCACACCGAGCGGCGCGTCACTCACCAGGGACGGCAACGACGCCTCGCGTTCGCCGTCGTGCATGGCATCGGCGGCCGGCAGCGGAGGCGGTTCCGGAAACCGGTCTGCGGGGCCATAGTGAAACTGCTGCGGGCTGCCAGGGGCCTTCGCGTGATCGTGAAAGACATCGTTCACGAACCGGAGAATCGGCCACACCGACCGGAAGCTGTGGGAGATCGCCCGACGCGGCGCCCCTTCGGGCCGGAGGGCATGGATGTGCCGGCCGGCGCGGGACAGCAGCGCCACCTGCGCATCGCGAAATCCGTAAATCGACTGCTTCCGGTCGCCCACGATGAAGATGGACGGCCGCAGGTGTGTATCGGCCACCGACGCCCCTTCGGCCCACGACGACACCAGCTCACGCACGAGTGCCCACTGCAGGGGGTTGGTGTCCTGAAACTCATCGACCAGGATGTGCTGGTAGCGCGACTCGAGCTTGAAGCGGCTCTGCGAGAACTCATCGCGCCGCTGCAGCAGCTGCACGGCATGGTCCAGCACATCGGTGAAGTCGAGCACACCGAGCCGCGCACGCACCTGGCGATAGTCAGCGATGGCCCGGCCCAGCAGCCGGTCTGTCGCATGCACCATGACGCGGTTCAGCGCCGCCTCGTAGCGCTCGGACGCCGCCCGGACCCGTGCCCCCAGGGCTTCGTTGATATCTTTCCAGCGGGGATAGGCGGTTTTCGCGGTGGCGCCGAAGTCGTCCTTCTTGAATCGTGACCGCAGCCGAGGCTGTCCCTCCTTCGTAAACGCGAGGTCGTGGAGCACGCCATGCATCCGCCGCAGCTGCGTCAGGTCTGGCGATTCGGCTCCGTCCACCGCACGCAGGGCCTCAGCCATGGCTTCCGCTTCGTGGGTCGGCGGCATGGCGTGGCACAGGGCGTCGACCGTTCCGCAGACCTCTCGGATCGCATCCTGGTGATCGCGCCATAGGTCGGCGCAGATCTCCTCGACGCGTCTCGGAGGCCCCGACAGGAACCGCCGCAGGGCCCGGCTGGCAATCAGGCGCCGCTCCAGCAGCGCTTCAATGCCCGCGCGCACCTTGAACTCGCCGAGCTCTGCCAGCAGCAGCGCCATGGGCTCGTCGGTCGTGGCCTCGCTGCGGGCCCAGCGCAGCGACTGGTCGAGGGCCAGCTCGCGCAGGTGCGGCGTCATCGTCTCGTCGGCAAGGCCCACTCCGGGATCGACCCCGGCCTCGAGGGGAAACTCGAGCAGCAGCGACAGGCAGAACGCATCGATCGTCGTGAGCGCGATTTCCGACCGCTGAAGGTCGTAGACCTTCTGCTGGTGATCCGTCAGGAGGCCTGCGCGTGCCTGCTGCGCCAGCCGCTGCACGACGCGCTCTCGCATTTCGGCGGCGGCCTTGCGGGTGAACGTCAGTGCCAGGATGTTCCGCGGCGCCACGCCCTCACGCAACAGCGCCAGATAACGGTCGACGAGTACCGAAGTCTTGCCGGTGCCCGCCGACGCCTCCAGCACGACATTGAGCTGCGGATCGCGCGCCGCCTGACGCGCCTCCTGATCCGGCGGCTGCCACGGCGTCGATTCACTCATCGTCGCCTCCCTGCCCCGGCTCATCATGCGCATCTTCGCCGACAATATCCTTCCGGCACACGCTGGCGAACGAGCAGCGATCACACGTCGAGGCCTGTGCCGGCTTCGGAGGGAACCGTCCGGCCGCGATGTCGTCGATGGCTGCGAGCAGGCGAGCCTCGCCGTCGCGCACCCGTTCCTCCATCGAGTGTCCCCGTCCCGGCAGTGAGGCTGACGAAGCAGGTGCCTTCGTCAGTGACACGAAGCTGGCACTCGCCGGTGTCAGTCCCGAATAGCCCTCCTGACGGAGGGCCTGAGCCACCGCCGCCGCATACACCTGTAGCTGCACGGTATCCTTCACGGCGGGCGTGCCGCCCGTCTTGTAGTCGACGATGCGGAAGGTGCCGTCGTGGAAGAGGTCGACCCGATCGACCTTGCCGTGGAGGCGCACCTGGCGCACGTGGCCATCTTCCTGCTGAAAGGAGAACTCGCCCTGCAGCTCGAACTCGGTCCAGCGCCGCTTGACGGCCACGCCCGAGCGGACGTCATCGTCCAGTACGCGATCGATCATGCCCGGCGTCATGGCGGTGCCGAGCAGGCTGTGCCGCTCCAGTTGCGCTTCGGCATGAGGCAGCTCCTGCAGCAGCTGCTCGGTCACGGACACAAACACGCGACGGGCGTCGGCGCGGCTCGCACTGTCGATGGTGGTGCGCCCCTGCCGTTCCCACTCGCGATAGCACTCCTCGAGCACCCGGTGCAGAAAGCTTCCGCGACGCAACGGCGACTGTGTCTCTTCGTCCTCGGGCGCCTCCTTGAGCCGCAGCACGTCGTGGGCGAAGTACTGGAACGGGCACTTGAGGTAGCGATCGATACGCGTCACCGAGACGGTGTCCAGCGCGGTCGTACCCACCTGGCCGTGGTAGGCCGCGTCATCCCTGCCAGGCTGCGCTCCGCGCAGGCGGGCCCAGGCCGACGCCATCGCAGACACGGACGTGGTGTCGGGCGGCATATCGGTGAGGGCCTCGTCGGCCGTGATGCGCAGATGGTCGGGCGTGGCGTCGATGCGGGTCTGCGTGCCGAACTCACCGAGCACGGCCAGATACGGCGAGGGTGACACCAGGGAGTCGGCCTCCAGCTGGAACGTGGAGGCGCTGATCTCGTGCCGCGGCAGCGCAAGCAGGTCGCGGAAGGCGGCGAGCGCCGACGTGCGCAGCTGGTGCTCACGCTGCAGTGGAGCGATGGCGACAGGCGTGGGCTCGAGCAGCGCCAGCAGCGACGGCGCATAGAAGATGGATGGGCGCACGGGCTCGGGCCATTCCCCCTCGACGAGGCCCAGCAGATGCGTCTCATCGAGATCGGCATACCGCGCCGACTGGGCATCGAGCAGCCGGACGCCTCCGCGGCCTGAGCGCAGGTCGAACGTGCGTCCCTCGAGCCACCGCCGGAGCATGGAGGAGAGTGAGGCGGCAGACGCCGTGGCCTCCGGATCGTAGGCACGCGCCGCCTGTCCGATGCGCCGCAGCGATTCGTGCACGGCGTGCTGCACCCGGATCAGGCGGTCATCCGCCGCCTCGTGGACATCTGGGCGGCGATGCGTCACGAGGAAATCGTGCAGCAGCCAGGTCTGGTCGCCGATCGCTCGTTCCTCCGCAAGAGGTGCCAGCGCCTCCGACACCCGTGCCGCCACGCGGCACGCGGCCGAGGCGGCGCGCGAGTGCCTGCGGCTGTGGTCGCCGGGGGGGACGGGATCGGCCGAGTCCCAGCGCTCGGCCAGGGCGCGCAGGGTCTCCCTTCCTCCGAGATAGCGGGCATCAGCCAGCGCGTAATCGAGGGCCAGCACCTCATCAGGCGTCAGCTCGGCGCCGAAGGCACCCCACGAAAAATGCGGCGATGCCAGCAGCGCCACCAGCGTAGAGCGCGAGCCGTCGCTGATGACGCATTCGAGCACAAGGTCGACAGCTGCGGCATAGGGCTCGGCGGCCAGCGGCAGCGTGTCGGTCATCTCGAAGGAGATGCCCGCACGCTCGAAGATGCCGCGGGCGAGGTACACGTATGGCAGCGACCGCCGGACGACCAGCGCCTTGCGATGGAGGGGGACTGCCCCGTGCCGTCCGGCTTTCAGCCGGCGGGCAACATGGCGCAGTTCTTCCTCGCGGTCGCGCGCCACGAAGGCCGGCGCCGGCTCGGCGACGGCGTGACCGGTGCGGGTCCCGGGGATGACGAGCGTCGGCGTGCCGGCGGGTGCGATCCGCATGCCCGGAATGTCTGCGGCCTGCACTTCCTCGATGCCCGGCATGGCGGCATGCAGGCGTTCCAGCAGGCCGGCGCTGCGGACCTGTTCCGTCATGAGCACGCTGACCTCTTCCAGGCCCGGCAGCGTGGACAGCAGCAGGAAGTCGACGGGCCACAGACCATCGGGATCGGAAATGCGATCACCGACCGTCACGACAACGCGCCGAAGCGGCTGCGCCGGCTCGAGTTCGAGGAGCCGCCGTCGGATGCGGTGTTCGTCGAGCAGCGCTCGCTCCTCGAGCTCGCCCTCGTAACGCCTGAACGTCTCGGCGAGAAAGCGCGTCTGGGCGAGCAGTTGCGCGGCCCCCCGATCGCTGTCAGCCGACGGCTCGAGTTCGCCCGCAAGATTGCGCTCGAAGTCGCTGATCGTGCGGCCCTGCCGCCGGATGAAGTCGTAGAGGGCGAGCATCTCAGCCGTCAGGGCCGGTCTCAGGGCAAAGGGCGGCTCGACGCCGTCCCGGCTCACCTCTCGGGCGACGCGGGTCAGGATGGCTTCGCGTTCAACGCTGGTCAGGGTGCCGCCCATGGACGGCGCACGGTCGCGCAGGGCCTGATACCAGTCGCTGCGTGTGCCGACAGCCGGCCAGGCGAGGGCGCCGCGCTCCGGCAGCACGCGATCTTCCACCGTGCGGCGCAGCTGCTCGGCTGCCGCCCGCGTGGGCACCAGGATGAAGGTGTCTGCAGCCCAGAGGGCATCGCCGCCGCCCATCATCCCGATCAGGGTGTCCTGCAGGGCCCGCAGGCTGCCAGCGCGAATCAGCCGACTGAGGCGCGGGGTGACGGCTGTCATGGAATCGCCGGGGCCTCCGGACGCACCATCAGGGCCTCGAGGTCTGCGCGGGCCCGGGCCCATAGCATCAGCGCACCCGCCGCGGCAGACGAGGCCTGGGCGGCGCGCGGGGCATCGTTGGCAGCCGCGGCAGACAGCCGCAGTGACAGTGCCTGCTCACCCATCGACCACGCGCTGCGGAAGATCGCGTGCAGGGCCGTGAACTCGGCAGGCACCATCACCCGCTCGAGCCGGATGCCATCAGCCTTCCAGCGCGCCAGCAGGGCGGGCAACTGCGAGGCCGCCGGGCCCGCCTGAGCCCGGACGTCCTCGAGCGCGGGCGTCGAGCGCGAGGCCGTGCGCAGCAGCGGCGCCATGGCATCCCGGTAGCGGCGGACCTCCGGCAGGCGCAATTCCCACTGATCACGCGCCAGCCGCAGGCGCTGGGCCTGAGCCAGTTGCCGATCGACGGCGTCGGCCAGCGCCGCGACGTCATCGGCGCGTGCCGCGCCGAGCCGGCCATCTGCCGTGCGCACCGCGGTGCGCAGTCGCTCGAGCCCCCGCACGTCGGCCCGTGCGCCGAGCCTCGCCGCCGTCGTCATCGTGCGGGTGCGCAGCGTGGCATAGGCGGCATCGAGGGCGGATTCCTCGGCGAGTCGCATCGAGGCATCGCGCCGCATCAGCATCGCCCAGGCCCGTGGCAGCGCCGAGGCCGCCTGGTCGATGAAGCCGAGCACCGTCTGCAGCAGCGACGCGCGCTCTGCCGGCGTGGGGGCGACGTCAGCCGCGGTCAGCAGTTGCTCAACCATCTCGGCCTCGGAGGGGTCCGGCAGCAGCGGCTCGCCCGGCGGCAGCGCCGGGGGCGCCACGAGCGCCAGCGGCACGCCAGACACGCCGGCCGACGCCCGCAGGTCGACCAGCGCCTCATCGAGCAGCGAGAGAATCTCGCGCACGTCGACGGCGCGATAGCCGTAGGCGGCCCCGGGCCAGTCGAGCAGCAGTTGGCGCGCCGCCTCGACGCGCTGCAGACGCGCCACCGGGTCGGCGACCATCGCAATCGCATTCAGTGCCGAGGCCACCTCGTTGCTCAGGACGGCGAAGTCGGCCTCACCCCTCGTGCGCACATAGCGCTCGGAACGCACAGCCCCGGCATACTGCTCGGTGCGCGTCCAGTCGATCTCGGACTCCGGCACCGTGATGAGGCGCAGGTCCGCTCCCGGGTCTCCGCGCCGAATCGGCATCGAGAACACCACGCGTCCGTCGACGCGCGCCCATTCCCCGTACGACGTCATCACCCGACCGTCCTTGAGGAACACGCGGAAGAGCCCCGCATCGCCGTCCTGCGCCGCTGCCGGCCGCACCGCACACGACACGCACAGCAGCACCACCGCGGCGAGGCGAAACGCCCGTGTGGAAATCCTGTGGAAATGCGGTGGATGGCCTGTGAACGGCACGCGCTGATCTTAATTCGTGCCGCCGTTTTCCGAGGGAACTTCCTGCCCGAATCATTCACGTGTGCAGTCACCGCTTCCTTCGCTTGCGCGTGTCCCATCCGGCGGGTCACACTGGGCGGCCCGTGACGAGACTGCACCTGTGACCACGTATCGCTTCGAACACACACTGGATGGCCGCACGTATCACATCGATGTCGTCGCGGTCTCGCCCGGGCGCTGGCGCGCCCAGATGGCGCGCCGTGCCGGCATTCGCACGGCGCTGATGCCGTTTTACGGAGCTACCCCGCAGGAGGCCGCCGCCGCGCTGGTGCGCTGGCTCGTCGTGGCCTCCCCCGGAAAGTCGGGCGCCGCCTCGGCGTAGCGTCCCGTGGCTTGCGCCGGATGCGCGACGCGGGTTACACTAAGCGTTCTGGATGTGGGCCTGTGGCGCAGCTGGGAGCGCGCCTGAATGGCATTCAGGAGGTCACCGGTTCGATCCCGGTCAGGTCCACCACTTCTTCCCCCTCAGTTTCAGGCCGTGAGCGGCCCGCTCTCTTCGAGTGGCGACGTTCTGCATGGACCGACCCGGAATCCGGCCGGCGCCGGATGGAAGCGCACGGCCAGTCATCAGCAGCGCCATACACGCACTACTGATCGAGCGCATCAGCGATCATCACACCAAGCTGCTCGCCCACCGGCGGGTCGACATTGGTGAGGACGATGACCGTCCACTCGTCCCGGACTTCCACGACGGCATTGATGCCGGGCGCGCCACCGGCGATGCCGAGGTCCGACTCGGTGCCAGGGAATCGCCCGGCCTTCACGGCCTTCACGAACATCAGCAGGTCGAGTGCCGTTGAATAGCCGCCGCCGGCTGCACTGCCGGCGACGCCATGCAGCGGACCATTGCGTGTCAGCGGCTGCGCCCCGGCGCGGTCGCCGTTGAGGCTGCGGCGCGTATAGCCGATGGCCATGTCGGCAGCCGGGCGATCGGAGCGCGGATAGCCGGTGCTGGTCATCTGTGCCCGGGCAAAGATGCGCTCGGCCACGAATCGCTCGTAGGGCATGCCGGACACCTTCTCGACAATCGCACCGAGGGCGATGTAGCAGCCGTTGCAGTACTGCGTGCGTTCACCGGGCGCAAAGGCTGGCGGCAGCGTTCCGATGAACGTGAAATAGTCCGCGTTCGAGCCGAACTGGCTCTTGGGCGTGCTGGCGAACCGCGGGCCAAAAAAATCCGCCACGCCGGCACGGTGCGTTAGCAGCTGTTCAATCGTGGCGCGGCGCGACACCGCCTGGGGATAGTCGGGAAAGAACGTGCCTAGTGTGTCTGTCGCCGACAGTGTCCCATCGGCGATCAACGCCCGGATGGCGATCTGCGTGAAGATCTTGTTGATCGAGCCAATATTGAAGCGCGTGCGCGTCGTGTTGGCGATCTGCTGCTCACGATCGGAATGGCCATAGGCCTTCAGCAACACAGGAACGCCGCTCCGCGCCACAAGAGCCACGCCCGAGAACACATCGCGCGAGGCCAGCTGCTCGAGATAGTCGGACAGGCGACGCTCGATCTCGCCGGGCGGCAGCGTGCCGTTCACTGGCACGGGCGGCAGGCTGCCGGGGCCGGTGGTGCCCGTGGGGCTGTCGCCATCGATGCCGATGGCAGAGACCTTCGGGGCGTCACGATCAAGCTCGACACGAACGGTGCCTCGGCCCTTCGAGCCCTGCACCATCACCTGAAGCGGCGCGTCGGGCCCTTCGCGACGCACCCCGTTGATCGTCACGGTGCCGAACCTGTCGGCGAGCAGCCCGTGGAATGCGGCCCGCTGGGTGGCGGTCTCGCGCGACAGCAGCGCGGGCGTGTAGTGGGCCTGCGCAAACGCCTCCCACGCAGCAGCATCGCCGTTGGCGGCGGTGGCCAGATCCTGGAACAGCGTGCGGATCTCGGGCGGGGCCTCCGCACGCACCGCGCCCTGAGCCGCAGCCGACGGCACAGCGACACACATGATGACCCCGAGGGCCACGAATACGCGACAGATTCGATGCATGACGAGAGGCACCATGACCAAGAGCCCAGTGAACGCACCCGAGGGTATCAGACCGTGACGCGTGGATGCGTCCGAGGATTCCTTCGGTGACGGCGCAGGTGATCGCCCGCGACGCAGGGCACACCACTCCCGCACGGCGCCGAATCGACGCCTGCGCATCAGGCCCCGAACTGGTCGAGGTGGTGCATCAGGTGCTTGGCGAGCAGCGTGTTCCACTGTGCAGCCGTGAGCGGCCCGAAATTCGGTGACGAACGCCCTTCAAAGTACGTGCGCCCGCGCGCGCACATGGCCCGGAGATCGGCGATGAGTCCGTCGCGTTCACGCACGAAATCCTGGTCCGGAGCCACGAGAAACACCGGCGCGGTCCGCATATGCCGCCGGTAGGGAGCCGGACCGGTGACGAATCCCTTCACGGCGAGACGCAGAAAGAGCCGAAGCAGCGGATTCGGGCGCGGGAAGTCATCCTGCAACGCCATCGCATAGGCCACACGACAGTGCGCGAGCATCTGACCGGCATTCATCCGCCCCCAGCGCGGCTCGCGGTCAGGGGTGAGCGCCAGCAGTCGTGTAACAGCCGCGTCCACCTCACGGGCGTCGAAAAGATCGGGCAGGGTCGGCACGGCGGACATCGTAGCCCACGCCGCCGGCGTCGCCGCAGGGAAGCGCCTCGGGCTGCGGCTGCCGGAACGATGCCCCCTGCGGGGCGAGCACCTCACACTTCAGCAGCGGTCATCATTGGGTTGTGTATTGACAACAACTGCGCCCCGAACTATTGTGAATACACAATATTTATAAATTCACAGGAAACATTATGTCTACGGTTAACAATCCCAACCCAGACATGCAGTCCCGCGCACACCTTCGTCGCGGTCCCCTCGCCTCGGCGTTCGACGACCCCTCGATGGAGCGATACCGCACGGCGCGTGCTCGACGAATGATCAGCGTGCTCCAGATGATGCTCTCCCTGGTCCTCGTGACGGTCCCGCTCCTTCTCTATCACTGGCACCACACCGACCCCGCGATGCCACGCTGGGCGTTCGCGGTCGCAGCCGTCGTGCTCTACATGCCCTGGATGTTCGTGACGGGGATGTGCAACGGGAGCGTGTCTGGGATCTTCGATCTCCGCGATACCCAGCTCGATGAGATCGAGCGGCAGGACCGTGATGCCGCATACCGCACGGCGTATCGGGCGCTCATCCCGGTGACGATGGTGCTCCTCGGCGTCGTGAGCGGGCTCTCGGCGGCGGGTCGGGGCTACTGGGTCTTCTGGCTCGTCGGCCTCTTCATGTTCACGCTCCTCGGACTCCCCCAGCACATCGCCGCCTGGCGTCTCGCCGCCCGCGAGGATGCCGACTCGGCGCACGCCGACACTGCCGCCGATGGTCTATAACCGCATCGCCCTCTTCCGTGCCGAACGTGGGCTGACGCGCAAGGCGCTCGCCGAGGCCGTGGATGTGAATCCACAGACGATCGGCTTCCTTGAGCGTGGAGACTACAGCCCCAGCATCGAACTGGCGCTGCGTCTCGCGCAGGTGTTCGGCGCACGCGTCGACATGCTCTTCGCCCTCGAACCGTTTCCCCCGCTCGCCGA
>Ga0315902_10002582_pt1 | contig 27988 bp, 33 predicted proteins | sample LakEriMetagenome_9_FD_203523 | JGI IMG/M metagenome (GOLD analysis project Ga0315902, IMG submission 203523) | Freshwater fungal communities from buoy surface, Lake Erie, Ohio, United States - Buoy 12 MA117 | ecosystem: Environmental > Aquatic > Freshwater > Lake > Lake biofilm | place: USA...
CTGATGATGAAAACGGTAATATGGGTATTGTTGATAATACATTAATTGTATTCAGTGGTGGTACTGGTGCTACATTGGTATTCACAGCAACAACCGTAGCGAATGCTTATAAATTTGAATATAGAATTAATGCTAGTTTAGGATCACCAATACCAGATCAATGTATATGGGCCTTTAATGAAAATATATGGTCAAATAATGCTGTGTATTGGTCAAGCTGTTCAACAACACCTGGTGTTGTACCTAAACCCGGTTTCTATGGGGCCTCACAAAAAATAGCTTGTAGAGGCGATAATAACTATTTGGTCTTTTATTCTGGTACAACATTTGGTTTAGGAACACTTGTATACACCAATCCAACTTTAACTACACCAGTTCCAAATGGATGGTTCAGTGATTTTACAACTTTATACAGGGTTCTTGGAGGTGCGTTATTTTCAACAGAAGCTTGTCCAGCTTGTTTAGAAGATCCTGAAACAATTAATTGGCAAATAGATTATTCTTATAATTCTGATGTTGCAACAGGATTTACATTAGCTGAAATGGATATACGAAATTATCCAATGACAGAACCAGATTGTGTTGGTGGTTTTGGTGCTGTAAATTATTTTACACCATCATCTTATGTAAATTATTCTGGTTTAACTGGATCAACAAGTTGGTCAGGATCAACTTCATTTGATGGGCAAACACAAGGTTTAAGACGATTAGTTGTTGATATTAACAATTGTTATCAGCCTACTACTTGGCCATCAATTATAAGATCTGGAAGTAATATTGCTTTATTTATAAACAATACATTCATAAAAAATTATGATTATTGGTGGACTAATAATGGTGGTGGATATGGTGGTGCAATGACGCCTTGTAGTGGTTTAACACAATATACTAGAACTAGTGTTTATTTTGACAATGTAACAATCAATGAAAATGATAATGTAAAAATCGTATTCACGGATAATTTTATAACACCTTGGCAAAAAAGTCAATTTGAATATAACTGGTCAAATTCACAAACAACTAGTAGAAATATAAGTGGCTATACATTTGGTGGTAGTGGTACATATTTTGTACCTAACTATTCAGCAACAGTTACTGGAACTACTGGCACATATTTAACACCTTTAAATACAAATGCTGCTGGTGAAATATCTGCGCAATTATTTTTTAGAATATCTAATTCTGGTGTAACTGATACAATAACAACTAGAACTATAAAACTATTCCAAGATAGTGTTGAATTAACTGGATATACTGTAACTCAAACTGGATTAACTGTTCCTGTAATACCTAGTAATTTATTAAGATTTTATACTAACTGGCCAACAACTGTAGGCACTAAATTGGTTACAAATAAGTGGCAGATTACAGATGTATTTGCATCACCTACACCCACACCAACGCCTACACCTACAATGACACCTACACCAACGCCGACGGCAACACCATCATATATTGCACCAATATTCCAATATAGATATACAGCAACAAGTAATAGTAGTACAACTAGTAAAGCTGTAACAAATATGACTGCCACATTTAATAGAGACGGTGGTTTAGGTACTAATACATATTCTAGAAGTAATTTAACTTGGACTAGTAGTGCAAATAATATAAGTCCATCTCAAGCTATGGATGTTGTACACGTTGGATCAAACACGGTTACAATCACTAGAAATATTATGAAGACATCTGCTGGAACTGTAGTATTAGACGATACTAGATGGAGGATATTAATTAATAATGTGGTTGTAGCTACGTATACAAATACATCAAATAGAACTGTACCGTTCCAACCATCAACATTAAGTGAATCATACACATTTAATAATGTTGTAATAAACTCTGATGATGATGTAGTAATTGAAGTATTAGATACTCAAGTATAAATAAATTAAAATATATATAAGATTATGCCAATAAAATATATAAAACAAATAATTAATCAGGACTTTGTATATCCAAATAATGAAGTATCTGAATATGATCAAGAGATTGTACACGATCTGAATGAAAATTCTGTGTCAGGAACTGTAGTAACTCTTACAGCTACAACAGCCACATCAACTGGAATGACATTTAGTATAAGCACAACTTGGTCATTAAATAGTGCTGAACCATTTATTAGAAACTCAAATTCTTTGAGTATATACTCTGTGCATATGTTAGCTCCAGGTCAAAATTATTATAAGCCTTGGAGGATTGTACATAGTAGAAGTGCAACATATAGTGGTCAAACATCATTTAGTGAGACTGGCGCTACGTTTTCAGTAACTGCAGCTCAAGCCGGTGTTGCATCATTTGTACCTGGAACATATTATTTTGAAGTTAGATTTATTGGTCATAGAGCGATATATCCGGTTATGGTTCAAAGAACTATTGGTATACCGCCTTTCCCAGTAGCACCAACCCCAACACCGACCCCTACAGTAACGCCAACAGCAACACCTACACCAACCCCAACTTCTACATTTAGTGGAACCACTGGTGTAACATTAAACGTAACAGATACTGGTTATATCAAATATGATATGGCATCTGGTACAACTTATCAATATATTGGAAGTACTGGAACGGTTGTATTAACTAACTGTTTGGATTGTGATACAGTTAATGTTGGTATTCCATTTGCTGATTTAGCTGCATTTACAATTACTAGTTGTGGTAATCCTTGTGGTGGTGGTCCAGCACCTACACCAACACCTAGTGCTAGTACAATATATGTTTCAACAAATAGGGAAATATGTTCAGATTTTTGTACAACTAACTATTTGATCACTCAACCTGTTACAACAACAGCAGCATCTTATGCAGCATTAGTGCCTGGAGATTACATTTATGGATTAGTTGCTGGTACTTATTGGTATGCATATGCTGCTACTTCAACAAGTACTGGAAGTGGTGTCTTTAGAATAGCTGAAGTAGATAGTAGTGGTTACGTATTAAGCATAGCACAATGTAGTGGATCAAGTTGTGATATACTATAAAAATTTACCCATATGAAAATATATATTGAGATAGACAAAAATAAAAAAGACAAAGTAATCTTTAGAAACAATATAGAAAATATTGAAATATTCAGATACTTTTTTGAAAACCACACCTTTACCTTTGATTTTTTTCAAAGCTTAAAAGGTGATAAAGAACTGTTGAACAAGGCTTTTAAAGAAGAATTATATCAACATACCTTAAACTAACTAATTAACTATGGCTAAAAGAATTTTAATTGAGTATGATGTAGACAGTAAAGACCTGAAAATAGCTGGTCAGGAAACCCTATCATTAACTCAACAACTTCGTATCTTAAAGAAAGAACTTCAAAGAGGTGATCTTAAACCAGAACAATTTGATATTCTTCGTAAAAAAATTGGTGATACTGAAGATCAAATAGCTAGAACTACCACAAGATCAAAAGACTTTTTGGGAGTATTGGCTACATTGCCAGGTCCTGTTGGTACGTTTGGTGCATCTATATTAGGTGTTGTTGATACCTTAAAAGTGTTCTCCGGTTTTTCATTCAAAGATATTAAAAACTCTTTGGGTGATTTAGGTGATGATGTTGTTGAAATTACCAATGGATTTTTAGGTCTTGGTGATGCAAAAAAGAAAACAGAAGAGTCCACAAAATCTTTAACAACCGCTACTCAAGAAAGTGTTGCTGTTACAGAAAACAATTCTTCAGCATTAGCGGCAAATGCTGCACAAGGCGCTGTTGTTACCAATGCTATTTCTAAACAACAAGAAGCATTAAAAGCATTAGCCAAAGAACAACAATTTGCTACGGTATTATATGATAGTAAGGGAAATGCTATGATTAAGGCTACCAAGCCTATCAAAGATATGACCCAAGCAGAAGCTGCATTATTTGCACAACAAAGAGCAGCTTTAGTACAAAGTGGTGTACTAAAAACAAAAAATATGGAACTAGCTGGTAGCTATGAAACAGCAACAGCTGGTATAGTTACAACCACGGTAGCAACAAATACATTAACGGTAGCACAAAGAGCAGCAGCATTTGCTGGTCAAGCGTTAAAGGTTGTATTAGCATCATTAGGTATTGGTCTTGTTATCATCGCTATAACAGAATTAATTAGCTTACTTACAGAATGGGCTAGTGGTACAAAAGAAGCTGAAAGAGCACAAAAAGAATTTAATGATGAATTAGAAAGAACTACTACATTATTAGAACTTGATCTAAATGATACCAGAAGACGTAATGCAATTAGAATAGCAGAATTAAAAGCTGCTGGTGCATCTGAAAAAGAAATAAGAAACCAACAGCTAAAAGAGTTAAAAGAAAATTTAGATCTTGTTAATCAAGCTGTTATAGATGCAGCTAAACTTGAAAATGCTACATTAAAAAGAACAGATGAAAAAGCTGTTGAAGATTACACTACAATCAGTAAAAAAAGAACAGAACTTGAACAAAAAGCTAAAGATATAAGGACTCAAATTCGTGTAGCTGAGTTAACTGGTATTGCTGATGACAACAAAAAGAGATTAGAACTAAATAAAAAATCTGCTGACGATGAATACAACAGAAAGTTAAAAGAACTTGATGCATTAATTCAATTAGAGGTAGATAAAGATAATACAGATGAAAAGAGATTAGCTGATTTTCTTGATAGAAAAATGAAGCTAATAATGACCAAAGAAAAGTTGAGTGCTGCTGAACAACAATTAATGAGACAGCAAAACTCACAAAAGGTCAAACAAGCTTTGGACGAAGACTCACAAAGATTACAAGATTACTTCAAGAAAGTAGAAGATATTAGAATTGATGCAATAGCAGATGAGGAACAAGCTAGAGTTGAGGCTAGAGAAAATAAGGTATATTTTGATAAGATAGCACTTAGCAGAGACAAAGAGTTTATCAAGAAAAGCAAACAAGAACAAGATAAATTATTCAAAGACCTTGAAATTGCTGCTCAACAAGATATTCTTAAGATACGTGAAGAGTTTTTCTTAAAGAGATTGCAAATAGCACAAGATCAAGCAATCGCTGAAGTTGATGCTTTAACAAGATTAAAAGACCAAGAGAATAATATAAACAATGTTCGTTTACAACAATTAGGTGATTTTACTGCTGTATATGGTGATTACTTCTTTGGTAACAAAGGTTTAAAAGCATTATATGCAAAATATTTTGTTGATCTTAGACAAGTATATACAGATGAATTTAATGCAAATACAGCGATATTTGACGCTGAACAAATTCAACTTGATCAAGCATTAGCAAACAAAACTTTGTCTCAAGAAAAGTATGATGAGAGAATAAGAGAACTAAACGAAAAGAGATTACAAAATAACGAAGAGTTTACTCAACGTCAAATCCAATTAGATCAATTAGAGGTAGATTCTAAGAGAGCTAGTGCGGATAAGACCGTAGAGATTGGTGCACAGTTGGTTAACTTATTAAGTGCTGTAGCCGGTAAGAGTAAAGGTATTCAAATAGCTGCAGCTATTACAGAAGCTGGTGTGGCTATCGCTAGAATCATTATAGATACCCAAAGAGCGATCATCGCGTTTAGTGCGTCAGTTGCACCATTAGGCCCGGCTGGTGTTCCTATTGCGGCTGGATACGCTGTTAAAGCTAAGATTGCTGCAGCATTAAGTATTGCTACAATTGTTGCACAGGGTATCAACAAATTAAAAGAAATTAAATCTGCTGGATCTGGAGAAGGTGAAGGTGGACAACAATCAAATAGATTGGGTAGAGGATATGCTGATGGTGGTATTGTAAGAGGTCCAGGTGGTCCTAAATCAGATAGTATTAATGCTAGACTATCCAATGGCGAAGCTGTAATGACAGCTGGTGCAGTAACTATGTTTGCTCCATTATTGTCAATGATGAACCAAATGGGTGGAGGTGCTGCGTTTACATCTAGTTTAAATACAGCATTACCTGATAGACCAGCAGTAGCACAACCATCATTAGAACAATCAGAAATGATCGTTAAAACATATGTGGTTGAGAAAGAATTAACAGATGCTCAACACAGACAAGCTAGATTAAAGAACCTATCCACATTATAATCATAAAAATTTATATTTATTAGTATGAAGAAAGATAAAATTATAGAACTAAGAATAGACGAAGAAGATCCAATATCAGGAATTGATAGTATATCCTTAGTTGATGAACCGGCGATTGAAATTAACTGGGTAGCTTTTAACAAAGAAAAAGCACACGAATTTCATATCCCAGATGGTGAAGATAACAAATACCTTGAGATGTTAATTGCAAAAGCTGAGGCTGAAGAAGATCTATTGGCTGAAGGTTATGTTATTGATCATATAGAATTATTGGATAGTAAGGAAGTATTTGCCACTAATCCAAACGCAAATTCAGAATGGGATGAGCCGGATTTTAAGGTAAGATATAAGTATATGCTTAATCCGCGTATAACTGGTCAAGCAGCTGTTATAGACACAACTAGAGCATTCTGTAAAGATTTGGTTAATAAGAACTATGTGTGGCGTGTAGAAGAGATGGACAACCTTAGAAATGAGTTTGGTGATAGTGCATTAGTGTGGAGAGGTGGTTACAATTGTAGACACATTTGGGGTAAGATGGTATATAGAAAAGATGCAACAATTGTAAACAAAGCATCTATCAATAAAGGTAAGGTTGACGTGGATGGTTTTCCAAGCGGCTTAAATCCTGAACTAGATATTATCGGTTACCCTCAACCAGATACAACAACAGAAAGAACATTAAATAATCCAAGTCCATCTACTATTAGAAACTTAGGGTTATCTAAACAAAAATTTGAATATCCATTATTCCCAACTAAAGAAGAAGCTGAATACTATGCTGAAGAGGTATTGAATTGTAAGGGTTCTCACGAACACGATGTTAATGGTAAAATTTATTATATGCCGTGTGAAGAACATCCTGAAGATATGGGATATGATGTGGGTACAATAACTGGTTATGTTGATCCGGATATTAAGAAGAAAAAGAAAAAAGAAGATTTTGAATCATATACAGATTATCCATTGGCAGCATCAGATAATGCTAGAAGAGCGTTAAAATGGGCTGAAAAGAATGGATGGGGATCTTGTGGAACACCCGTGGGGAAAGCCAGAGCTAATCAATTAGCGTCTAGACAGGCCATTTCAGAGGAAACGATCTCTCGTATGGCTTCATTTGAAAGACATAGACAAAACAAAGATGTACCTTATGATGAGGGTTGTGGTGGATTAATGTGGGACGCTTGGGGTGGCACAGCTGGTATTGAATGGGCACAAAGAAAACTTAGACAAATTGAAAACGCTAAATTCAATAATCAAAAATTTGAAATACAATCAGAAGATAAGCGTATAGTGGTTGGGCCAGCAATGGTACCAAATTTACGCATCTTCAGAAAAGATAAAAAGGGTAATCCATATCACGTATTTTTTACAGATAAAACCATACGTATGATTGCTGAAAAGTATATGCGTAACAAATATATTGATAACAACGATACCAACCACGATGGTAAAGCTGTTAGAGATGTTTATGTGATTGAGTCTTGGATCAAAGAAGACGAGAACGATAAGTCAAACAAGTATGGATATGACCTACCAATAGGTACCTGGTTTGTATCAATGAAGGTAAAAGATGACAATGTGTGGAAGAAAGTTAAAGAAGGAAAGCTACGTGGATTTAGCGTTTCTGGCTACTTTGAAGAGATTGAACAATTTGCTAGAGAAGAAATGTTCCTTAGCGAATTAGCTAAATTGCTAAAAACAATAAAAGAATAAAAAAATTTGGTTATATATACGAATTTTTATATTTAATAATAAGAAGAAAAAATAAATACAATTATGTCAAATTCTAAAACTGCAATTCAAGAAATTAAAAAGCTTATGAAGCAGTTCGGTTTTATGTCTGATGAACCGGTTCTAAAGTCATTCAAATTGGAAGATAATACAATTGTGGAAGCAGCTGACCTTAAGGTTGGTGAGGCTATCACAAAAATATCTGAAGAGTTTGAAAGAGTGGCTTTGGAAGATGGTGCTTACCGTTTAGTTGAAAACTTCAACTTAGAGGTAAAAGAAGGTAAAATCGTATCTGTTAATGAGATTTTCTTAGACGCTAAGTTAATGGACGGTACAATCGTAAAGGTTGAAGGTGACGGTTTGGTAGAAGGTGCAGCTGTTAAAGTTGTTACTGAAGAAATGCCAGACGGTGTTCCAGCCCCAGATGGTGTACACGAGCTAGAAGACGGAACTAAAATTGAAACTATGGGTGGTATTATTTCTAAAATCGAAGAGAAAATAGAAGAAGCTGAACCAGCTGTTGAGATTGAAGTAGAAGCTGCTAAGAAAGAAGATATGGGTGGTATGGAAGAAGTATACAGCCTATTGAAAGATATGATGGAAAAAATATCTGAAAAAATGAAAAGTATGGAAGATAAGATGTCTGCTGTTGAAGCTGACTTTGATGCTTTCAAAAAAGCTCCAGCTGCTAAAAAAATAGCTGATGGAAAAACAGACTTTAATAAAACGTCTAATTCTGATGATGAAATTTCAGACAGAATTATGGCATTAAGAAAATTAAATAAATAAAAAAATTAAAACTATGAAAATTTATTCAAAAGAAGAATTTGCTTATGCCGTAGGTGGTATTACTGGCTTCACAGACGAAGTTGGTGGCCAATTACTTTCTAAAGCATTAGTAGGTGCTCAGACACCAAAATATGTTAATGTACGTTTGGGCATTAAAGGCTCTCAAGCACTTAACCTATTAGACTCAAACGCATCAGTGATGTTCCAATCTGGCGCTTGTTCATTAACACCAACAGGAACAACAACTTACACTCAAAGAAACTTAGTAACGCAACACGAGACGTATTTTGAACAATTATGTTACAAGGACTTGTGGGATACGTATCAGTCAATGTTGATGAAGCCAGGTCAAACTAACGAAGATGTTCCGTTTGAACAAGCGATCGCTGACCTAAAAATTAAGCAAATCCAACAAAGAGTTGAATCTAAGTTATGGACTGCTTCAACTGGTGGTACAGATTCATTCAACGGTTTCAGCAATTTGATCGTTACAGGTGCTACTTCAGTTGCTAACTCAAGTGGTACTACTTTCTCAAGCTCAGCTGCTTATGGTGTATCTGGTAACCCAATCACTGAAGTTGACAAATTAATCAACGTATTATCTGACGACGCACAAGCTCGTGAAGACTTAATTGTGTTTATGTCTTATGCTAACTTCAGATTGTATGTACAAGCGTTAACAAGAGCTAACTTCTTCGTTAACTACATTGGTGGTGCAAAAGCTATCGGTGGACCAGATTCTTATGAAGCAATCCATCCAAATAGTAACGTAAAAGTTGTTCCAACTCTAGGTTTATCTGGAAGTGGTAAAGTTGTAATCGGACCAGCTGAATATATGGCGGTTGGATTTGACCTCGTTTCAGATCACCAAAAATTAGATATGTGGTATAGCAAAGATTTTGATGCTGTAAGATTGAGAGCTAATTTCAACTACGGTGCTCAAATCGCTGTGTTCTCTGGAACCAACTATTTTGCAACAAACAACGTAGCATAATCTATTCATCTAGATAAAAAACCTGTGGGGTGAAAGGCCCCACAAATTTAAAATAAACGAAAAAAAATAATATACATAAATTATGAGTTGCTATATTTCACAAGGTATCTCTTTAAACGAATGTTCAGACAGTATTGGTGGTATACAAGCTATTTTCATCGCTGGTGGATCAGGAACTACTACTGGTGGTTTAACTGGTTACACATATGATGGTGATGATCAAATCACTGGTATTACTGGTACGTCTGGTACAACTTTATACAAATTCAATTTGAAGCGCGGAACTTCATCTCTTACTCAAAATATCCAAAAGAGCTTTGAGAATGGTACTGTATTCTTTGAACAAGTATTGGAAGCTGTATTGTTTAAGTATGATGCTGACAAGAGACTAATTTTAGAAAGCTTAGCACAAAAAGATAATTTACAAATCATCGCGGTTGATCAAAACAATGTTTACTATATGTGTGGTCAAGTAAGAGGTATGTATGTATCTGGTGGTGCAGCAACATCTGGTCTAGCACTAGGTGATAGAAATGGTATGAACATTACGTTTACAGGTCAGGAACCCGTTCCGGCTAGAGTAATTGCTTGTTCAACTGATGCTGGCTTAGATGCTTTAGTATCGGGTGCCGTAATCGGATAAGTAACAACGTAGGTTGTGAATCTCAATATCTATTCTTTCGAAAAGAGGGCGTTATTACGCCCTTTTTTTTATTAATTCAGTTTCAAAATCAATTTTTTTATATTTATCTATATAGGGTTAAGTTATGATTATACTAAATAAAGACCAGCATAATGAGTTGGTGTTAAATATTAACAACAATTCAAGAGCTTCGTTTACCGGATATACATTAACATTTACACACGTTCTGTCACAAGAAGTTAAATCTTATAACGTTTCAGTATCATCTGCTGAATATTCTGAGAATGACAGATACTGTACAATAGAATTGAATTTACAACAACCAGGACAAGACTTAAATTATGAAGGTGATTATATGCTTCAAATTTATGGTAATGGGACAACACTTGTATATACAAATCTAGCTAGATTAAATGGTACAACAGAAGATGCAACATTTGTTGAATACGCGTCACCAAATGAAAATAACGAAAACTACATTTACATAGACGATTAATTATGAGTGAAAAACAAAAATATCAATTAAATAAAATTAGTTTCACACAGGAACCTATGCTTCCGATATTCTCAGAAATATTCAATAGAAGCCCTTGGGTTTATTATGGTGAAAACAATCAAATGCCACAGTATCTTATTTCAAGATATAACAACTGTGCCATACACAAAGCTATTGTTACATCAAAGGTAGAACAGATTATGGGTGACGGAATAGTATCATTAAACAACCCAATGGCTACAATAAACCTAATAAACGGGAAAGAGAATGTTGCTGAGGTAATGAAGAAGTGTGCTCTTGATCTTGTATTATTCGGTGGTTATGCACTTAATGTTATTTGGTCTAGAGACAGACAAAGTATAGCTGAAATATACCACTTAGACTTTAGCCGTGTTAGATGTGGAAAACTAGACGACAATGACGAAATTAAAAAATACTATTATTCACCTGATTGGACGAATACAAGAAAATATGCACCTCAAGAATATGATGCATTTAATCAAGAAGATGGTGAAGCATCTCAAATCTATTATTACAAACAATATGTTCCAAGTAATAGTTATTACCCTCAGCCAGATTATTCTGGTGGTTTGGCTGCTATTGAGATTGATGTAAACATTAAAGAGTTTCATCAGAACAATCTTAAGAACGGAATGTTGCCAAGCCTTTTCATATCTATGAACAATGGAATACCAGGTGAGGAAGAGCAAAAGATTATTACAAGAGCTTTAGAAGAGCAATATTCAAGCGTTAACAACGCTGGTAGACCGATCATCTCTTTCAACGAGAGCAAAGAATTGGCACCAGAAATTACGCAAATATCACCATCAGCAAATGATGGATATTATGCTGCAATCTATAACGACATTCAACAATCTATATTATCAGCACATAGAATTTCAACCGGAGAATTATTCGGTATTTCTACAGCTGGTAAGTTAGGTAGCAAAGACGAAATTGCTACACATATCTATTATGTGCGTAAGACTGTAATAGAGCCTTATCAGAAGCAGTTATTGGGTGTGTTTGATAAGTTGGTATCAATGAAGTTTCAGAAGCCTACAACGTTTGAAATTAAGCCATTAACCATATTTGAAGTTGGTGATGTTGTTGAAGAACCATCTGTTGTAAATGCACCAGAGGTTCCAGTAGAAGCTGCTGCTGTAAATGAGAATATCAAAGGTATGAAAGGCCGCGAATATCAAGCACTTATGAGAATAGTGAGAGAATATAATAAAGGTAAAATAACCAGAGAAATGGCAAAACAAATGTTAAAAAGTGGCTACGGTTTAGCAGAAGAAGATATGAACATTTGGCTTGGCGAAGAAGAATAAATTAAAACTAATTAAAATAATATGGCCGGCGTACTACTAGTCAGTGAAACAAAGCTAAAACAATTTACCAGCATTAATGCCAACGTCCCAATGGACACATTAAGATCTGAAATTCAAGTGGCACAAGATGTAGAGTTACAACCTTTACTTGGAACACTTTTTTATAATCATTTATTATCACAAATATCATCAACTGGTAATACATTGAATAATGATGAATTAACATTGGTTAATGATTATATTCAACCATTTCTAATCCAGGTTGCATATTTTACATCCATACCGTTTTTACATTATCGCGTAATGAATAGAGGCATTGTAGAGGGTGATGCTGAAAATGCTAGAAGTGTTGATATTGAAACAATGAAGTATCTACGTACTATCCAAAAACAGAGAGCAGATTTTTATAAGATGCGTTTACAAGATTATCTTATAACTGGTAATGGCCAGGGTAAATATCCTCAGTATGAACAAGCATCAACACAAGATGGTATGATCCCAGATCGTATGGCAAAATATAATAACCCGATTGTTCTTAACCATACATCAAGAAAAGGATGGTCAATGGAAAGAATTGCTAGAAGTATGCCAGTGTATTCTGAATTAGAACAAAACTATAAAAACTGTCCAGACTGCTTATAATATGAATAACGAATTATTATTAATTATATCAAATGCATTAACAGCTGTTGCTGGTTTTTTTGTAGGTAAAAGACGTAGCGATGCAGAAACAGATAACCAAGTTTTGCGCAATCTTGAGCTATCTGTTAATCTATATAAAAATATTATAGATGATCTAAAGGCTGAAATACACGAATTAAACGTAAAGATACAAGACCTAGAAAAAAAGGTTGAAAGCTTAATGACCGAAAATAAAAATCTAAAAAGAAAGAATGGATTATGAAAATAGACAACGAGAGATTACCAGAACCTAAACCAGAAGAATTACATTATACAAAAAAAGGTGATTACCATAATAGAATGTTTAAAGAAACAGCTTCTGAAAAATACGGTATTACAAATATTGATTTTGCCAATTGGATAAATAAAACATTTGATGAGTACTACTTACATAACAAACATATAACATATCGCGAATATAAAAAATTAATATAATATGGAAAAGCATCAAATAATCCACAAGTTTAGAGTTGAAAACCTATCTCAGAAAAAAGGTTGTGGCTGCAAAAAGAAAAACTTTGAAGAAGGTGAAATGGATAATCCGTGTTGGGAAGGTTACGAACCAATAGGAACAAAAATACTAGATGGTAAGGAAGTTCCCAATTGTGTGCCTATGGAAGCTAAGAAAGTCAAACAAGGTTTTCCTGTACCATCACCAGAAGGATCAGAAGATGAACAAGGTTTCATTAGTAGATGTATGAGAGACATTGGTGGTGAATATGATCAAGATCAAGCACTAGCTATTTGCTATTCTAAGTGGAGAGGTGAATAAGTTCTTTTATTGTTTATAAAAAACCCCTTCCAAATTAATGGTTGGGGTTTTCTTTTTTATGCTTCCAAATATATCCTCCAGCGGTCGGTGTTTTCTTTTGTCCTCTAGCACAGTTTGAAATTGCTGTTGGAGATATATTTAAACTATTTGCCGCTTCTTTTAATGAATTAAATGTTTTTATAAATTTACCATCTTTTGTATATTGATCAATTTTTTTATATTTTTTAATTTTTTCAAATTTAGGTATAGTTTTCTTTTTTTCATATGACCATAAAAATCCGCGGTAAGTTTTAGTTTTTAAATTACCAGCGGCACAATCTCGTATATATCTAGCTTTTAATCCGGTTGCATTGGCTGCTTCGTCTTTATCTTTATAAGATGCAATATGATTACCATTCAAATCATATTGATGTATTTCGTATCTTTTGTATATTCTCTTAGTCTTATGCTCTAATAATTCTGCTGGTAACTTAATATAATACTTGTAAGTATAAATATAATTATGACAATAAGACCACCTACCTTTTAAATGTTCAAGTAAAAACGATGATGCTATTTTATCAATATAAGCAGCAGCCTCTGCACTTTCATACTCAGTAATAAAATTACCAGTTAAATCGTATTTATATATTTTGCCTTTTGAATATGCCATGACTTAATCTTTTAATTTCCAAATATAACCTCTGTGTGTCTTTAGTTTACCTTTTAAACATTTGACAACAGAAGATTCGTCAAAACCAAACCTTGAGGTATGTTCTACTCTATCAAAGATATTAATCAAATTCATTTGATCATCATACTGATAGATCTTAGAATATCTAAGCATTAGAGTTTTTGGTAACTTAATATACATTTTATGTGACCAATAAGAATCACAATGTGTTTTTGTTTTACCTTTTAAACAAGCACACAAGGTAGACTTATCTGTTTTTATTATATGTGCTGCAGAGGCTGCATTAGCATACTCTTTAACAAAGTTACCATCTAAATCGTACTGATAAACTTTACCGTTCATAAGAATTATTTTTTAAATTCTTGTTCCCACTTAGTTTTATAGTTCTTTGGGTTTTTAACATATGTCTCAAGCATCTGTTCTACTTGTCTAATTGTTCTGCGTTTCAAATCAGACCAGTTATCATAAAAGAATTGACAAGCCTCAACTCTAATTGACATAGGAACACCTTTAGGAATATATGGTGAATTTAAAATCATTGTTGTGATATAACCCCATTGTGTTGTTGGTGGCATTGTAAAATCTCTTACATTAAATCTATCTGCTATTGCTGACAAGTGACTATCTCTAGACGTTCTAACTTCATCAGAAGAAGGTAGCTTAATGTTTGAAGCCATAACAAATACTATATTATCTGTAGGTACTTTAAAACCACCACCCTTTTGTGTAAAGTGTTCAATGGCTCTTCTACCGGCATCATCGGTATTGTTAAGAAGATTATTCATATTCTTCATATATGAATAGCATCTTTCATCTCTCAATAAGTTTTTAAACATATTAAGATCGTCCGGCTTATAAAGCAAACTTTCGCAGTCGTCAAAATAAATGTAATGAGTGTCCTTTGGTTTTAGGTCTTTAACTATTAAAGCTAACATAATACCAAACTGTGCCATTGTAACACCGGCACCAATAATGGTAACATTTTTATTATGTTTGTCAAACTTATTCTTTAAGGTATATGACTTAGCCATACCAGGACTTGACTGAATATAGAAATGTGGGAAATTGTCTTTGGATGTATAACTGACAATCTCATCAGCAATTTCAAATAAACGTGTCTTTTGCTTTTCGCCTTCTTTGATGTAACCCATCAATTCGTCTGAGAATAACTGTGTTTTCTTTTTCATATTGTTTTTAAATTTGTCCCACAAAGTTAAGAAAACTTTTGTGATATCACCAAATTTTTTTTTATAAAAAACGTAACTAATTGATTATCAATAAAAAAGGCCAGCGTAGAAACGCCAGCCGTATTTACCATTATTAGAAAAAAAAAATTAAATATCATCTTCGTCACTAATCATATTTTGTATCTCTAAAGAGAAATATGTGTTTTGACGAGGTAAGTCCCTACTTTCTAAATATCTTAGAATATCTTTTTCGCTTGGGCTAATTTCATTTAGTTGCCAATGTAAAAACTTTGATGTTTCGCTTTCATCTAGGCTAAATGAATAAAGGACTTTCTGTGTTGTTTCAAACTCAATTAACATCTTCAGCTGTTTTAAGGGTTAATACTTCTTCTGTAACTTCTTCGTGATCAATATCTTCAACCACGGTTTGGTAAATGCTTACCAGTCCATTCTCTTGTAGTTCTAAGAACCATTCTGTTGTTTTGCTCATAACTATAAATATTTGTTTATAATGCTAATATAGGCAAAACTTTTGAAAGAAAAAAATTTGAAGGAAAAAAAACACCGGTTGGAAAAAAAATGATACAATGGCAGTAGTAATCAAATAAATTAGTGGAACCTAAACATCCAACCGGCTTACAATAAATATAACAAAAAAAAACCAGGAAGTACACCACTCTTCCCGGTTTAGCAAAAAAACAATATGAACTTTTATTTATTGGAAAACTTTAGCTTGAGGCTATTGGAAATTCTACAAATCTCTTCTGCGATCACTTCAATCTCTTCTAGATTTGCTTTTCCAGCAACCACCAAGTTACAAGCGTTGGTGATAGCGTTACCAACCATAGCACCAACCCCACCATCATACGACGTAGTTGTTTTTGTCTGTAGTTGTTCCTGAGTTTGTACTCTAGTAATTGTTCTCTTCAAAGCATCTTTGATGGTGAAAGATAGTTCTTCACCGGCTTGAAGAAAGTCTGGTTCTTTGGACTTTGAACCATAAACATAAGGTTGCTCGTCTCCGTTGAAGAGAACTTCGTGGTAATAAATTGTGTTACCATCTGGCGCATTCCAAGACTTTGTGAATGCACATTTTTGAATCTTTTTTGTCTGTACCATATAACTATTTTTTATTATAATCAAATATATATAATTTTTCCGAAATAAAAAAATTTGACCATAAATTTTTTGGGATTTGGAACTTTTGCTAAAAAAGTGTATATTTATTTTTGTAGACCTTCTGACAGGAAAAGGAAGGTTCTCGTCCCAAGGGTAAGCAACACGAGTTGAGAGTAGGGATCTGAATGGTGGCAGTAGACTGTAGGATTGAAATAACATCTAAACATAACGGTTCAGGCGTACCATCTACAAAAAAGGTTTTCTTCCATAATACAGATATGGGGCAATTGTTGAGGTTCACACGTTTAACATAGACTGGTCTGTAAAAAGTTGAAGGCTGTGTGGATAACTGGTGTAAAAACCTTAGGAGGAAGAAGTGTGTCTACACCATCCCTAAACATTCTAAACAAGAGTTTTGGAAAAGAAGAAAAAAACATATATATTTAGTACTAAAAGGCAGTAGTATATGAGTAGTAAGAAAACATTTAAAAAACTTTTACAAGAACAAAGTCAGTGTATACATCCCCAACTTAGCCAGGATGAAGTTTGGATATTAGGTTGTTACAAAAGTTATATCCAACAGGGTATGAAAACAAATTGTCCTGAAAGGTTGAAGTACCTCAAAGGATGGTGGAAAGGATGTTTAAAAAATTATAATAATAAAAATAAAAAAACAAACTAAAATGGAGAACAAACAACAAGAAAGAAAACCAATGTACTTTCGGGATGGAAGTATTGGTGTAAAACAGTTTCAAGAACTAACAAATTCTCAACAGAAAGACTATGTAGCTTCGCTACTATTACTTGAAGAAAAAGTATTAGACTCTAGTGACAAATACATCCTCAACTTTTTTACAAAAGTATATTTCCCAGAACTTCTTAAGAAGAATAACAAAAAGACTATAACTATGGAAATATGAAAGACAGAAAAACTTTTTTAACCAATCTCAAAGAAGCAGAACTAATAAAACTACTTAAAACTAAATTAATACCAGATCTTCAAGACACAAGTGAGTTTAATAGGAAAGATGGTTACAGTCCGTCTACGGACGTTATATTTGAGTTTAAATGTCGTGGACGACACTACGATACCCTTTTGATGGATAAGCCCAAATATGACGCTCTAATGCGTTCTAAAAGGGTAAGGTTTGTTGTCTCAACACCGGAAGGTATATGGTCTTGGAATTTGAAGAAGTTAAAAGACTTAGTATGGGAACAAAGAGAACTGCCAGGATCAACTTGGTATTATAGGGCATTCCCAAATGTTATAAAGACTGTAACATATTTGGATATAAAAGATGCAAAAAACTTAACAAATATTTTGTTATCTTAAATATTTTGTGTATATTAGTATTGATCTAGAATTTCTGTAAACCAACGCCGTGATCTTCCCAGAAGGTAGCGGACAAGACCTCTGACGGGATGTTAGGGGTCTTGTAGTTTTGTGCCAAATGTGGAAGTTTTATTGTGCCAAATTCAGAAAAAAAAATTCTTATATATTTTGTTTTTTAGAAAAAAGTTCTTATATTTATTAGTACATATTAACTATAAATACAACTTAAGTCCAGCCAAGGTTTTTGCTCCATCACCTAGCTGGACTTTTGCTTTTAAACCAGATATTTATTATTATGCGTCGTTGCAATAAATGTGATTTAGAAAAAGACGATAAGCAGTTTTATACTTACTACCATTCAACACAGAAGAAGTATAGGACCAGAAAGATCTGTAACGAATGTATAGCTAAACAAAAAGCTGAATATAAACAAAGGCTTAAACCACAAATATCTCAACCTGTGATAGAAGAACCAATTGAATTTATACCACCAGATGATTATCAGTATTGTCAGGACTGTGAACAATGGTTACCAAATACAGAATTTTATAAACGCTTAAAGATTAGATGTAAGGCTTGTGAACTTGAAATGGATCGCAGAGAAAGACAGAAATACTTAAGCGAAAATGGTGGTAGTGCTAAGGTATGGAACAATCCAAACACATATGTGGATATTTATCAGAAAGAACAAACATTTGAAATTATGAAAGTAATGGGTTATACTTTCAACGAAGAGAATGGTGTTTGGTATAAATTACCTTGGAAAGACAAAGACGGTAACTTCCCATTATTAGATAGTTATGGTAGACCAAGTAGAAAATTTACGAAGCGTAAACCACATACCAAAAGAAAAAGATCTGAGATAACCCAAGAAGAAAAGGATGAAGTTGTAAATTTGCATTTAGAAGGTTATTCTAATAAGCAAATAGCAAAACTAACAGGTCAAGCAAACGGAACAGTATGGCGATGGGTAGAAAAGCACAAGTCAAAATTGATGAAATAGATATTCCGAAAGACTATTTTGACCTTAAGAGAGAGGATAAGGAAGAGCTATGTGAATACATAGCGAACAAAATATATTTGATGGTAGATAGATCAACACACGTTGGGATGAATAGAGATGCGGTTGTGGATTTAATTATTCAATCATCATTAATAACAAACGAGGAAGAAGAAAATTATGAGATGTGCCAAGTGCTCGTGGATATTAGAAAACTAATAAATGAAAAAAAAGATTGAGAGCTATATAACCAGAAACTATTACCAACTGCTTAAAATAGCTAAGAAATTAACAAACAACCACGATCTACACCAGGACTTATTACACGAGGTTATCTTACAGATATTAGAAAAAGACGATGTGGTTCTAAAGACATATGATGATGATTCAATTAGATATTATATTGTAGCCATCATCCGCATCAATTGGAACAGCAAAACCTCACCATTCTACTACAAGATCCGCAGAGAAATATCTAAATATACGGATCTAACACCCATACTAGAAATAGAAGAAGACCAACAACAATTTGAAAAAGAATTAATTTTTTCTATATTAGAGGTAAGCTACACAGAGTTAAACTTTTTCCATAAGGCGTTAATGGATGCCTATTTGATATTAGGTTCAATGAATAAAGTATCAAGAGAAATGGAGATACCTTTAACATCTGTGCAGACTTATATAAGACAAGCTAAAAGCAAAATAAAGGAAGACGTAAATAAAAGATTAAAAGATTTATGAAATTAAGAAAGATAGCCGGAGAGATACACACAGAAGCACCAAGCGACCATTGGAGGTTTCTACCAATAGATGGTCAAACAATTTTAGATTTAGGTTGCGGAATAAACTCAGAACATACACCAACACCAATGTACTGGATACAGAACAAAGCTAAGTTTGTAGCTGGTGTAGATCCATCAGCACAAAGCTACGAATGGTTTAAAACAAACTTCAATATAAAGAACTTTGTAATACACCAGGATTATATTGATAGAATTGAAAAGTTCCAATTATATTTAGGATATTACAAACCTGATGTACTAAAGATGGACATAGAAGGTGGTGAGTTGTATTTAAATGGCTTAGACCCACAATATTTATCTGGTATAAGACACATTGGTATAGAGTATCATAACCTACCTTGTCTGGTATCTTGTGAAAGATTATTACAGGATAATGGATACGAGATAGAGTTTTACAAGTTCCCACACTTAGATATTGAATACCAGGGTGTTTTATATGCCCATAAAAAATCTATAATAACCAATAAATAATATATACATATATATGGGATGTACCAGCTGTAAAAAGAAGAAAGTAGCACAATCACCAGAAGAACTACACAGTCAAGAAATAACTGAGTGGAATGGTGGTCAACCAACTTGGGAAGAGATTAAACAAGCATATGATGATCTAACAAGTTATGGAGGTGTTAAACCAGGGAAACACGAATCAATCAATAAGGTTTATCAAGCATTATTTGGTGAACCATTTAACTTTGGATGTGGTGGCTGTGGAAGCTATCAAGCCAAAAGGTTTCATAATTATATAACAAATGCCGAAGGAAAATCAAGTTAACGAACTACAAGCAGAAGAAAGGATGAACAGAGTATTTGAGATGATGCTATACGAGCATTTATCTTGGAATGAGTTTAGAACCAAAGCTGCTAGAGAATTTAACATAACACCCAGACAAGCCGAGAACTTATGGAAAGAGGCTAGAACCAGATTAAAAGAAAGGTTCCAACAGAATAATGAAGAGATTCTAGAAAACCATTTAAATCAATTATATGATTTACTTAAAAGGGCTCGTGATGATAATAATAAAAGAGTTGAAAGAGAGACCTTGGCGGATATTGCTAAGATACATCAACTGGAGGTTAAAAAGGTGGATGTAACCAGTAATGGCCAACCGATCGCGATTAACATTAACATAACAGAATAATTTTTTTGCGCATTGACTGTGCAACGTTTCGTTTTTGACTATGGATATAGATATTAATTTAACTAAGAAGCAATCTCAAGCTTGGAAACTATTGATGGACAATAGCACAACTGAGATATGTTTTGGTGGATCAGCCGGTGGCGGTAAGTCATTTATCGGTACATTATGGATTGCAACCATCTGCATTCAATATCCTGGTATCAGAACATTGATTGGAAGAACGGTATTGCAACAACTTAAGATGACCACACTCAATACTTTATTTGAAGTATTACAAAGAATGGGATTAAAATCTGGTGAGCATTATACATACAATGGTCAATCTAATATTATTACTTTCTATAATAAGTCAGAGATAATACTAAAAGATTTAGCATTTAATCCTAGCGATCCAAATTACGATAGCCTTGGTGGTATTGAAGTAACTGCCGTATATATTGATGAGGCCACACAAGTACCTCAACTAGCTTATAATATCTTAAAATCTAGGATTCGTTATAAATTAACACAATATAATCTAATTCCTAAGATGTTATTAACATCCAACCCTGGACAAACTTGGTTAAAGAAACTATTCTTTATACCTTATGTACAAGAAACATTGGATGAAAACAAAGCATTTATACCAGCACTACCACTTGACAATCCACACTTACCAGCATCATATATACAGATGCTAAAAGAATTACCACCAGCTCAACGTAAACGTCTGCTAGAAGGTGATTGGAATTATGAGACAGATTTAGATAGTTTATTTGAATTTGATTCAATTACAGAATCAGTGTTTAAATTTACACCTCAACCACAAGATAAGAAGTATATCTCATTAGACGTAGCTAGGTTTGGATCAGATAGGTCCGTAGCGATCGTTTGGAGCGGTCTGGTGGCGATAGATATGAAGATCTATACCAAACTATCAACCGTTGAATTATCGTCCGAAATTCAAGAGCTAATAGCGAAATACGGGGTGCATCCATCAAACATCATTGTGGATTCTGATGGTGTCGGCGGAGGTACGGCTGATATTCTTAGAGCAACCAATTTTGTTAACAATGCAAAAGCGTTACATAACCAGAATTTTACAAACCTTAAATCACAATGTTATGTAAAACTATCTGAGTTATTTAAAGAAGGAAAAATATCAATTAATATTTTAGACCCATCTAGCATTGATGAGTTGACTCAGGAACTATTAGCCATTAAATTAAAGGATGTGGATAAAGATAATAAGGTTGGTGTACAGTCAAAAGAAGATATGAAAAAGATATTAGGTAAGTCACCTGACTTATCTGACGCATTTATGATGCGTATGTTACCAGAAATAAAGAGCACAAAAGCTACAGGACGTTATGCTTTGGCCACATTATAAAACAATATATACATATATATGCTTAAATTTAAGATTGAAGATATTGAATACAAAGTACCGGAATTTATAAACATAGAAAACTATGTTAAAATATATAAGGTAAAAGACTTATTTAAAGATGAATACTTTGCAGCAAAGGTTGTAAGTATTGTTTGTGATGCACCCTTACAAGATTTATTAGACACAGATTATGAAGAGGTCTATCTATTGGCTGCAGAAATTATGGGATCATTACCATTAGAAAAGCCACAATTTATAGATAGATTTGAATTGGATGGTGTTAAGTATGGTTTCTTTCCTAACTGGAAGGATCTAACGTTCGCAGAATTTGTTGACCTAGATACAATATCAACGAAGAAACCAGAAGAGTTATTGGATCTAATGCACATATTAGCTGCAATTATGTACAGACCAATTCTAGAAGAACGATCTGAACACGATTATACAATTGAAAAGTATAATGTAGATACAATGAAGATACGAGCAGAACTATTTAAAAAGAAGCTAGACATCAAGTACGTTTTAGGCGCACAGTTTTTTTTTATCAAGTTCGTAAGCAGATATTTAAGTTATTCCCATCTATCTTCGATGCAGAATCTATCGATATGGATGAAGATCAAAATGGTTTGGAATCTGAGAAAATGGATATGGGCAGCAATAAGACGTTCCAAAAAATCTACGGATGGTACGTTATCGTCAACAAAATTGCTGGAAACGATTTTACAAAACACGAATATGTCTACAACAAAACAGTAATGGAGGTTTTAAATCAAACAGCCTTTCTGATTGACTATGACAAAGAGCAAAATCGTTTACAAAAAGAAGCTCAAAGACAGAATAAATAATGGATTTTTTATATTTATATTATAGATGCTAGTTAATTATAAAACAATAATTCAAGATCTTAGCGGTATATCATACTACCATCCCCAAATAAATTCATTTGGTTTTGGTGATATTACACAAATAACTGCAGATGTTGAGACCAAATTAAGCCCTGTATATCCAAAAGCATATGTAGTTCCAAGCACTGTGAATTTAGCACAGAATAGACTATTATATAATTTTTCATTGATTATAATGGATAGAGTTAATGAGGATATGAGTAATCAGGAAGATGTGATGAGTGATACGCTTGAGATAGCAAAAGATATATTTACCATATTATATCAATCATATGCGTCACAATACGGTGGCTTTTCAGTTGATTACACACCTTTGTGGGGTCCCAATTTCACACCATTCTTAGAAAGATTTGAAGATATTGTTGCTGGATGGACCCTTAATATACAAATTGAACAACCATTTAATTATAACCAATGTGTTCTTCCGTTTACATCTGGTGCTACACTTCCAACACCACAAGAGATATTTTATGTTAACTATAAGCAACTACTAGGTGATATACAGAACCTAGCTAATAATCATCCACAGGTTAATTCATACGGATATGGTGATCTAACAGAATTAACTGTAGACTTAAACACAAAACTATCACCAGTATATCCTAAAGTATATGCTATACCACAGGATACCATATTAGACCAAAACCAATTAACATATAACTTTCAAATAATTGTAGCAGATAGATTGAATGAAGATTATTCTAATCAAAGAGATTTAATGAATGATACTTTAGAAATATGTAAGGATTTGTTCACTAAGCTATATTTATCTGAGTATCAATCCCAATGGAATGCATCAGTAGAACCTTTCTTAGAGAGGTTTGATGACATTTTAGCTGGTTGGACAATGAACATTACATTGACTCAACCACACGATTATAACAGATGTACATTACCTGAGCAACCATTTGCTGGTAATAAAAAGTGGTATGAGTTAGCGGAACTTTGGAATGAAATAAATAAGAAATGGAAAAAAATATAAAATAATATGAATTACAAAATAATTTGGGCCAACGGCTCAGAAAACAAACCAACCTTATTGGAGAATGTTAAGTTAACAAAAGAACTAATAGAAAATTTAGAAGCTCAATATGGTGATAGCATAATTTCAATAAAACCAACACATTAATATGTCAAATTTAGGTAATCAATATATAAGCGCCTCTTATCAATCAGTTTTAAATGTCGGTACTGGTTCTGGTGATTATATTACATCAACATTAAAACCATTAACAGATGGTTATGGTACAAGTGTACCTATTAAAGTTTCAACCACATCTGTTGAACTTAGTGGTAGCATATCATTAACTGGATCATTGGTAAGCTCAATTATTCCAGCTGTATCTAACTCAATAGATCTTGGTTCACCGACTAAACCATTTAGACATCTATATGTTGGATCTGGTTCAATATATCTAGATGATCATCAGGTATTATCTTTGGATTTACCAGGAACAGATACAACGATTGCTGCACCACCAAGTGGTACAGTACAATTATTAAATGATGTTGTATTCTCATCACAAGAAGGTTTAGGTTATCAAGGTGCCCCTGGTTTTACAATTGTAGGTGGTGGTACGCAATATGTTAGCCAGACAAGATATTCTGGTGATACCATTTCTTATCATACTGGTTCACATTTTAAAACAAACTATTGGGTTAATAATCTTAACCAAATTACCGGAGCAACATCTTTAGAATTAGATTATTTTAAAGATAACTTGAAGTTAGCAACAATTGAAAACTCAAGACATCTTCCAACATATGAGGATAGCCAATATATTGTAACAAGTATCTATGAGGGTACTGGTTCTTATAATGGTGTTATTTCTTTTCAACATTTAGATAGAATTAACAGTGAATACTCACAGTTAAGCATTGGAGATGATTCAGTATATTTGGGTGCTGGTAATCTATCTGGTTCATCACCAATTCCTCAAAGTAATTTTTATGTTACAGAACAATCAATTAGAGGTGATTTTTCAAATCAAGCATCATCAGCATCATTCCAATTAACTGGTAGCTTATTTGAAGTTACTGGTGCAATTAAAGCTACTGATGGTTATATTGGTAATGTACAAGGTACTGCTTCATTCGCATCTAACGCAAATAGTGCATCATATGCATCAACTGCTTTATCCGCATCATTTGCACAAGATAGTGATGTAGCTAATAGTGCAATATCAGCAATCTCCGCTGACACATTAGAAGGAACTGGATCAGCTGTATTCGCTACAACTGGATCTAATACATTCAATGGTTCACAGACAATCTCTGGATCATTAAATGTAACTGGTTCAATCACAGCACTTTCTGCATCAATAACTTATTTACAAACAATATATCAAACATCATCTGTAATCTTCACATCAGGATCTAATATCTTAGGTGATGAAGCTAGTGATGTTCAAACATTAAACGGTACAGTTAATGTACCATTAGGTAATTTAAATGTTACTGGAGCAACTACAGCATCTGCTGGTTTCTTTGGTAACTTACAAGGTACAGCATCTTATGCATCAAATGCGTTGAGTGCTAGTCAAGCACAGAACGCTGTATCAGCATCTCAGGCTCAGAATGCTGTTAGTTCATCACATTCAACATATGCTGAGAATGCTGGATTATTAAATGGTACAGGTTCTGGTGTTTTTGCAACTACTGGTTCAAACGTATTTTTTGGACAGGAAACAATTAATGTTATAGATCCATTCAATATTGGTTTAACAATTAATAGTGGTTCTGGCGCACAAGCACAAAGTATATATTTCCAAACAAACGAGTTTGGTGGTAATTCACAACCAACTGTTTTCTTAAATGGTATCAATACATATTTGCAATCTAATGGTAATATGAATTTTGAAAACGCACCAGGTGGTGTAGGTTCAGGTTCAATCAACTTCACAACTAATGGTGATTTAGGATTTACAACAAATGGTACTGGTAAAACTATTAATTTTATAAACAATAATGGTTCAATTAATTTGAGACCATTGGTTAATATAACAGGTAGTTTAAATATTAGAAGTGGAAGTTTATCAACTATTTCTAATAATACAACAATCAATATTGACAACTACTTAACAAGTTCATTAGGTGGTCAATCAAATATTATATTAGGTTGGGGTGATAATCCAAATCCAGGTGGTGCTGGTGCATCACAAGCAAACTACACAGGTTCATTAAGAATAACTGGTAGTAACAACATTGTATCAATGCCACAAATTAGGCCATCATTATTCTTAGCTGCTTGGGCTGGACATAGTGGTTATATAAGTGGTTCACATAACTGGATTAATGGTAATAATGCTGGTATCTTTATGTCTACTGGTTCATTGTTACCAGCAAAAACTTCAGGTAATGTACTTGGTTTTGGTTCTTCAATCGGATTAAGCTTTACATCTAGTTCTTTAGCTGCACCAACCATTCAACAAAATACAATATATGGTGGTCAAATAAATTTAGTTCACAATAGTGGTTCTGCCGCTGTTGGTGTAAACTTATTAAATGGTGGTGCTATATCATCAACACAAGCTTTTGTAACTAATACAGCAGCAGTAACTTCAGGAAACTTAATTAATGGAAATACAATCATATTAAATCATCTTAGTAGTTCAATTGTTTATGCTACTAATATTAGTAATGCACAAGTAACCATTAATAATGCTGTAAGCTCATCAATAACTAATAATACACTTACTGTTGGAGGTAACGCATTTTTAGGTTCATCACATACAATATTTGCTTCTGGTTCACAATCAAGTAACGTAACTAGAAATATTACAAATAACTTACTTGGTGGTGTTAGTATTAACGTATCATCATCAGCTGTTTCATCATCTAATGCTAACTTAATTTCAACTATAGCATATGGTAATAACCTACACGTTTCAGCTTCACATAATGCTGGTACAAATGGTGGATCAGCATTCTTTGGTAGATTTAATGATACTGGTAGTTTAGCATTAGCACAGGACATTGTGTTTGCTGTTGGTTCTGGTCTATCAAATACACAAAGAAGAACAACTTTTTGGATTGACTCTGGTTCAGCAGTATTTGTATCAAGTTCATTAAATGTAATTGGTGCTGGCACTAATGTAATGAATGTGACTGGTGGAATGAATATATCTTCTTCTGCAGCATATGCATTAGATATTAAAGGTTTCAATACAAATATAACTGGTGCATTAAACGTAACCGGATCATCAACAATAATCGGTAATACAAATATTACTGGTTCATTGGGTGTTAGCGGTTCTGTTACAATAGCAAACGCTGGTGATCTTACAATGTATGGTCACAAGATGTTTAATGCCGGACAGTTTTGGTCTAACACAACCCAAAGCGGAAGTGCTGGTGTAAGTGGATCATTAAACTTTGATGCTTCAGGAAGTATAGCTGGTGTGTCATTGGTAAGTGGTTCAAGATTAACTGTTGCAAATGGTGGTACATATAATGTACAATTCTCAGCACAGATTGAAACATCTGCTGGTGCTGACAGTGCTTATGTATGGTTTAAAAAGAATGGAACAAATATAGGTGATAGTGCAACAAAAGTTACACTAGCAAATAATACTGCACAGGTAATGACGGTTAATATACTAGATGATGCTTCAGCAAATGACTACTATGAATTGGGTTATCAGTTTACAAATGGTAACGCAACCGTATTAGCAGAAGCAGCTAGTGGAAATATCCCAGCAATACCATCAGTAATAGCAACAGTAACACAAGCTAGATAATATGGACTTAAATGCGATTGCACCGATTATTGAAAACAAATTCAAAGAGGCGTTAGCTGAAAAACGCTACCCCTTTGGATTTGCTAAGAAACAAGGTATATCAAATAAGATCGCAACAGGTTCATTATATAATAGTGTAAAAGTAAGTGTTGTTCCTGGTAATAACACTGAAATTATACAAATAACAATGAATGACTATGGTCAATGGGTACAGTCTGGAAGACTGAGAGGTAAAAAGG
>Ga0315902_10002584_pt1 | contig 27986 bp, 27 predicted proteins | sample LakEriMetagenome_9_FD_203523 | JGI IMG/M metagenome (GOLD analysis project Ga0315902, IMG submission 203523) | Freshwater fungal communities from buoy surface, Lake Erie, Ohio, United States - Buoy 12 MA117 | ecosystem: Environmental > Aquatic > Freshwater > Lake > Lake biofilm | place: USA...
TGGAGACGTCGCATAGCCCGGTCTAGTGCGCCTCACTGCTAATGAGGTTAACCCCTAAAGGGTTTCGGAGGTTCAAATCCTCTCGTCTCCGCCAGTATTTAAAAGCGTAAATTTAAGAAGCTGGGGGAAAGTTGCCAACCTATAAAGTCGCAATAGTTGGAGCAGGCCCTGCTGGTTACTTCACTGCGCAAGCATTTCAAAAAGCACAATCAGATGATCGCACATTTGCAATTGACATGATTGAACGTTTGCCAACTCCTTGGGGTTTAGTCAGAAGTGGTGTTGCACCAGATCATCCAAAGATAAAAACGGTTTCAAAGGTCTTTGAAAAGATTGCAAAGGAGCCAAACTTTAGATTATTTGCCAATGTTGAGTTGGGTAAAGATGTTTCTCTTAAAGATTTGAGAGATCAATATGATGTTGTTGTTCTTGCAACGGGTGCGTCAAAGGGGCGAAAGCTTGGGATTCCAGGGGAAGAGTTAAAAAACTCATTATCTGCTGCCGAGTTTGTTCCTTGGTATAACGCACATCCTGATTATGTTGATGTTGATATAGATCTTTCATCCGATACAGCAGTAGTAATCGGGGCTGGAAATGTCGCAATGGATGTGGCCCGCATACTTGCAATTGACCCAAGTGAACTTGATCCAACCGATGTGGCAGAACATGCGCTTATAAAATTAAAGCAAAGCAATATTCGAACCGTAATCATCTGTGGCAGAAGAGGTCCTGAACACGCCGCCTTTACCGCCTCTGAACTTCGAGATCTTCCAAAACTTGAAAACACAGATGTCTTTATTGATCCAAATCAAATTGAAGATGCAATTAAACACATTGAAGAAATGGATGCGGTTGAAAAGGATCTAAAAAACAATATTGAAGCAATGAAGGCAATTGCAGAGCATAAGAAAAAAGGTGTGGCAAGAAAACTAGAGATAAAGTTTTTATCAACACCACTTGAAATTAAAGGTGATAGCAAAGTTGAAGAAGTCGTATTCCAGAAAAATAAGGTTGAAAACAGCAAAGTGATTGCAACCAGTGAAACATTTTCAGTCAAAACGGGGCTAGTTATTACAGCCATAGGTTATAACTCAATTGAATATCCAGGCATAAATATTGAGAATGGGCGGATTACAAATATTGCAGGACATGTTGAACACAATGTTTATGCAGTTGGTTGGGCAAAGCGCGGACCAACAGGGGTAATTGGCACAAATAAAAGTGATTCAAATGATGTAGTTGATTTAATCATTGAGAATCTCAAGGAGCCAAAGACAAGTGAAGGAATTACTGGGTTATTAAAATCAGGTCATGAGGTAATTGATCAAATTGCTTGGGAAAAAATAAATGCTTCAGAGGTTATTTCAGGTGAAATTGCTGGAAAACCAAGAGTAAAAGAGGTGGATTGGAAGCAGTTAATAAGTTTGGGTAGATCTTGATAAATCGCTAGACTTCCAACCGCTTAATACTTTGCGCCCGTAGCTCAACGGATAGAGCATCTGACTACGGATCAGAAGGTTCGGGGTTCGAATCCCTGCGGGCGCACCAAATCTATGAGGAAGGAATTCTAAGCATGAATATTACAGCTATATTTAAGTGGGTAATAACAAATTTCAAGAAAAATTCCTCAATTCAATTATTTGCAAATATTAATCAAACTTACCTAAAGGTCTTAAAAAATAAAATGGAACAACCACAAACTATAGCCTTATTTGAGGTAAATCATGCTTTTACTACTCATATCCTGTACTCATTAATTTGCCAAATTAAATTCGCCGAAAATTTTAAGCTTATTGGTTATAGGCCTCTACGGTATAGAAAAATTAAAGACTTATTTTCTTACATAATATTTAGTAGATTCTCGATTGACAATGGGGTTAATAGAGCTTTTTATACTTTAAAATCAATGGGAATTAAAAGTTTCATACAACCAAGTAATTTAACCTCATATAAAAAGAAAGCAAATTTAATTTATCAAGATATTAAATTTCGAAATAAGTATGAATTGCTTAATTTGACTATAGAACAAGTTAGAGTAGGTGATTTATTTTACGATTGGCATTTACGTACCCGATTTTTAGACACAATTGATTTGACAAGCGCCAATTTTAAAAAAGACTTTTTGTTCTTCGTTAGAAATTTTTATTGGTGGTATGATTTCATGACTTCTAACAAAGTTGACTCAGTTTTTGCATCGCACTCGTGTATTGAATTAGCTCTACCTGGTCGAATTGCAATGAAGTTTGGGTCTAAGAGTTATGTTGCTGCATGGAGTAAAATTTATAAACTAAATACTACAAAGAAATTCTCTGATCTTGAATTTATTGACTATGACCCCGAAGCCATAAGTCAGTTTGGCTATACAATTAACAGAGAATCTGCAAGAAAATCCTTAATAGCTCTTCGTGAGGGAAAATTTACTATAGATGCTCACTCGCTAGGTTCAGGTTACAAGGGTGCATCTAACAATAGAGTAATCAAAAATCCATCAAATTTGAATGTTTTAATTGCAAGTCATTGTTTTTCTGATCCGCCGCACTCTTATGGTGACATGTTATTTCCAGACTTTAGAGAATGGCTGAATTTTATCGGCCAAACCAGTCGGGAATTGAATTACGATTTCTACATAAAGGAACATCCCGCTTTTTGGGAATCGGATAAAGCTCACTTTAGAAAATTTCTAACGGAGTTTCCGCATATAACTGCTATTTCGAGCAATTATTCAAACCTTCAATTATTTAGCCAAGGAATCAAAGCAGTGTTAACCGTATACGGCACAATTGCCTTTGAGGCTTCCTATGAAGGTATTTTGGTCATAAACGCCTCACAAGTTTCACCTCACTGCAATTATAATTTTTCGGTGACTCCTAAATCAACTAATGAATTCCGCAGTTTATTGTTTGATTTGCCCATAATTCTTAAAAATTGGCAAATTGACGTCAAGCAAGTAGAACATTTCTTTAGCATGCATCACCTCCGTAAAACTAACAATCTCATGTTTTCGGACAGAACTCAAGAATTTTATAATTTTATTGGAGGAGCGGGTCAACAATATAATAATCCTAAAGTATTAGATTTTTGGAATAATAAAATTGATTTAAAGCATAAGCAAAAAATTAAAATTAAAATTAAAAATTTTTTAGAAAGTGATCGCTATATGTTAATAGACGGAAGTAGTTATTAATAATTATTTTTAAAATCAAAAATTTAATTTTTCTATTACTCGCTATACTCTACAAGAGTAAAATTATATAATTAGTCTTATCCGTAATTCCATTTCAGTTATTTTAACGGGAATATCTTTTGTTATTTTGATTTAATACAATTCTGATTCTTCGTTTAGAAGAATGCAAAACATTAGATTCTTCAAGAAATTTTACTAAAACTGAAGTGTCATCTAGTTTAGAGCCTGTGATACTAATTGTAAATAGACGATAAGTTAGTAAATTTAAAACACGCATAATGTATTGTCTGTATTTCTTCAGAATCAAATTAATAAAATTATAAAAAATTTTATTCAAAAGATAGGCAGATAAAATAGTACATTTAGATCTAGGCCATAACTCCAGACTAAGATTTTTTTGATTGTTAGGATCATGAGAAAAGTAAACTGACTTAAACGCAATTCTATTTCTAGAACTAGTGATTTCTTGACCAAGAGTCGTTATGCTTTCCATGTAAGGCTCATACCATCCAATATATCCAAACGGTGTAGCTTGCTTTAGTTTAGACATTTCTCCCTGAGGGTATGGATTGAATTCCAAATTGTTGAATCCAAATTTGTCATTTAGGGTATAGCCGTTAATTCCCAATCTACCATTACTGGTTTTTGAGGAACCTGATATAAAGACAGTATGGTTATAAAATTCTTGTGATTTACTCATCAAAGCTATTTTTACTGCTGCAGACACATCCGGTATTCTCGAACAAAATGATTTTTTTGGGTATTTTTTGTTAAATTCATTTAAAATATTTTTGTTGAATAAAACCTTACTATATGGTGTAGGTAAATCTATATTCTTCTTAATACATAATATTTTTTTACGTAATTTGTCTAAACTTAAGTGCTTTCTTTTTTTATACTTAACTTTAAAAAAATTCCCTCCATAATGATCTAATGGCCAACCGAAGCCTGCTTCATCGGTCCATATAATGTCTGAATCACATGAACTTGCAAAAGATACCAGTTTGGTTAATTCACTAGGTATCAATGCGTCATCATCACCTAAGAAAGTTAAATACCTTCCTTGAGCATGCTGTAAAAGTAAATTCCAGTTCTCACTCATGTTTAGAACTTTTTCGGGCCGTATAAATTTGATCCCTGAAACATCTTTTACTTTCCATTGTTCATCTGAGTTATCTGAAATAATAAATTCGACATTACTAGTATCACACCTACTTATTATTGAAATTAATGAGAGTAGTTCCAAATTTCTATTTCTCGTAGGTATAAGAATTGAGATAACTGGGTTCACAGAGATTAAATCTCCTTTAGTCAGGCAAGTTTAATTTATAATAGTGTCTAGTATAATAGCACAGAACTAACTGTAGAATTAGCTTATAGTTTATTTCAGATTGTAAATATTCTTATAAAACTAGAATTTATCTAAGATATTACAGAAAAAAGACTGTTTTTAAATATATAATTTCTCAAGTGCAAACTTTCCACGTTAAAGAAATGAAATTGAACGCAGATTTCCAATCTGCTCGAGCTATTTTTGATGAAACATGGAAAGTAAAATCAGGAACTGAAATAACACCTAACCTTTTGCAAGCAATGGTTCATAGTGGTTCTTACCTTTCCGGCGCATTTATTGATAACAAAATTGTGGGCGCAGCCTTTGCATTCCCTGCAACAAATGGTGGATTACACCTTCACTCACATATGACCGCAGTCTTGCCAGAGTTTCGAGACCAGGGCGTTGGTTATGCATTAAAGATTGATCAATGGAATTGGGCAAATCAAAAGAACTACTCTCATCTTTCATGGACCTTTGACCCATTGGTAAGAAGAAATGCAAAATTAAATATTGCAAAACTTGGTGTTGATATCTCAGCTTACTTTCCCAATTTCTATGGTGACATGCCTGATGCGCTAAACGCTGGGGATGAATCAGACCGTTTAATGGTTTCATGGCGCACAGATGTAGATGCACCAAGGGCAAGAGAGTTAATTATAAACCCAGAGCCAGACGATGTTTTGATTGAAATTCCAGAAGACATAGTTGCGATTAGATCTAAAAATCAAAATGAAAGCATGAAATGGCGCAGGCAGGTTCGGGCACAATTTATGGCTGCTTTTGAGAAAAATGGGAAAGTAATTGGCTTTTCAGCAAATAATGAATATGTTGTACGGATATGAGAATAAAAGATATTGAATTAAGAATTATTCAACTACCCCTAGTAAGGCCGTTTAGAACCTCATTTGGCACCCAAACTTCGCGTGAAGTTTTGATTTTGAAGGTAGTAAATGAGAATGGCACAACTGGTTGGGCTGAGTGCGTGGCAATGTCTGAGCCTCTTTATTCACCTGAGTACACATACGCCTGCATTGATCTAATTAAAAGATTTTTACTTCCAGCATTAAAAAAGGCTGGTGATTTTAAAGCTGAAGATGTGGCAACGATTTTAAAACCATTCTTGGGTGGTCAGATGGCAAAAACTGTACTTGAAACAGCAATTTTAGATGCGCAGTTAAGGGATGAGAAAAGATCACTTGCTTCCTACCTTGGTGCTACAAAAAGTAGGGTGGAATGTGGCGTATCTGTTGGAATTGCAAATAACTTAGATGCTCTAGTTGAAGAGGTTAAGTCCTATGTTGATGCAGGGTATCGAAGAATTAAATTAAAAATTGAACCAGGTTGGGACATAGAGGCAGTTAAAACTATTCGAGAGATTTGGCCAGAAGTTCCGCTACAAGTTGATGCAAACCAGGCTTATTCACGAGATGATGGTAAGCATTTAGCAAAACTTGATGAGTTTAATTTGTTATTAATTGAGCAACCATTGGATGAGCATGACATTTTGGGGCACGCACTTCTTGCTAAAGAGGTTAAAACGCCAATCTGCCTTGATGAATCAATTATCTCATTGCAATCCGCTCAAGATGCGCTAGCGCTACAAGCTACAACTGTTATCAATATAAAACCAGGAAGAGTTGGCGGCTACTTAGAGTCGGTGAAGATTCATGATTTGTGTGTAAAAAGTAAGATTCCAGTTTGGTGTGGCGGGATGCTAGAGACCGGTATTGGCAGAGCTGCTAATTTGGCGCTTGCTGCACTGCCTGGTTTCACATTGCCAGGAGATACATCAGCCTCCGCTCGCTACTTTAAGCAGGATATAACAACACCATTTGTAATGGATGATGGTTATTTAACTGTTCCAATCGGGGACGGCATAGGGGTAACTCCTGATATGGAGTTTTTAGATTCAATTACCACCTTTAGTGAAGTAATTAAGTAAGTTGGATACTAGGCAGGTTTTAGCTAGGCCATATGTAAAAAGATTATTTGTCGCTCGTTTTATCTCAAACTTTGGCAATGGCATGGGGCCAATCGCATTAGCTTTTGGCATATTAGCTCTGCCCAATGGTTCAGCTAACTTACTTGGTTTAGTTCTAGGAACCACCACAGTTATCTTTTTACTTGTGGCACCTTTTGGTGGTGTAATTGCTGATAAGTATGGCCGGGCGAGAATGGTTGGAATTACTGACTTTCTAGCAGGTGCTGTGCTACTAATTCAGGCTTGGTACTTTGCAATAGGTGATGTGCCAGTGGCAGTGCTGCTGCTTGTAAATGGTGCGTATGGTGTGTTTTGGGGGATTTTTTGGCCAGCATTTTCTGGAGTCATTCCAGCTGTTGTGCCAAGTGAGGGATTACAAAAAGGAAATGCTCTTAATCAACTACTTACCAACAGTGGTTTAATAATTGGCGCAGCGTGTGCTGGAATTTTAATTGATCAATATGGCGCAGCGGTCACCTTAACAATTGATGCAGCCTCATTTATGATCTCAGGGGTAATGATTTACAGCTTTAGACACTTAACACCAAAAGCGGTGCATAGTGAAAACACAGTCTTAGCTGATCTTCGCCATGGCTGGCAGGTATTTATCTCCTTTAAATGGATTGTGGTGCTGGTTTTATCCTGGTCTTTTTTAGTTATGTGTTGGGCAGCAGCAGAAAATGTCTTAGGGCCATTAATCGCACTTGAACACTTTAATGGCGCTAAATCCTGGTCTTTGGTTATTACAGCAGAGTCAGTTGGGTTAATTGTTGGCTCAATAATTGCCTTAAAGATAAAGCCCAAGTATCCACTGCGCTTTTTGCAACTCTCCTCCTTTACTCTTACCTTTTATATCTTCACCATGGCCAAGCCACAATCACTATTTGTAATCGCATTTGCAGCGTTTTTATTTGGCATAACCCTTGATCTATGGGGAACATTTTGGAATACCGCAATGCAAAAGAAGGTTCCAAGAGAGGCATTATCTAGAGTGGCATCCTTTGATGCCATGGGATCGATGATGTTTAGACCAATTGGATTGGCAATTGCAGCTCCCTTATCTGCCCTCTTTGGAATTGAAAACTTCCTCTATATATTGGCTGGGGTCACAGTTGTTGCAATTACCCTCTCATTTCTAAACAAAGAGGTGCGAAATATGAGCTTTGAAGATCTAGGTAATGATCAGAAATCTCTAAGGTAATTTACAGGATTTCATCTTAGTATTTGGCCATGGGCAATCGGGGGGTTATGAAAAGCGGATTTAACAAACTGTTTCTTGGATTTGTAATTGGCGCAGTAAGTGTTGGTGGTTTGGCGGTTGCAAACAACCCCACTGTGCCGGTGGTTAAAGCCTGTATTGATAACAAAACCAAAGCACTCTTTGCCTCCACTAATGGCAGCTGCCCAAAGGGTCGAAGCTCTATTGATATTGGAGCCACTGGGGCAAATGTGAAGAGCATTGCCCAATTAGTATCTGCCTCTGTTGTTTCAATTAAGGTAATTACCGCTCTTGGCTCTGGATCTGGCTCTGGTTCAATTTATAAATCAACCTCATCCCTTTCCTATGTCATAACAAATAACCATGTGATTGAAAGTGCGGCAACTGCTGGCAAGATTGAGGTTGAGTTAAACAATGGAGATATCTATCCAGCCAGTATTGTTGGCAGAAACTCTGAGTATGACTTAGCCGTAATCTCAATCAGAAAAGGAAATCTTCCAGAGATTCCACTTGGTGATTCATCATCTATTGCAATTGGGGATGCAGTCGTTGCCTTTGGTTCACCCCTTGGCTTATCTGGAACTGTGACTAGTGGAATTGTCTCTGCATTAAATCGCCCAGTAACTACTGGATCATCAAATGCCGAAAGCTTTATGGATGCAATCCAAACTGATGCTGCTATTAATCCTGGTAACTCAGGTGGTCCATTAGTTGACTCTCAAGGAAGAGCGATCGGTGTTAACTCTGCAATCGCCACCTTAGGTTCTGCCTTTGGGGCAAGTGGCAATATTGGCTTAGGTTTTTCAATCCCCTTTAATCAAGCAAAGCGGATAGCGGATGAGTTAATTGCAACTGGTAAATCCACTAAACCATTTTTAGGAGTCTCATTTGATCCTGCATTTACTGGACCTGGACTTCGAATCAACAACATAACACCTGATAGCGCGGCAGAAAAGGCTGGCCTAACTGTTGGCACAATTGTTAGAAGCATCAATGGATTTAAGGTAAATGATGCGGTTACTGCAATTGTTCGAATTAGAAGTAAAGCACCAGGAGATCAAGTAGCAGTTGTAGTTGATGCTGGAAGCTCTACTAGAACCTATAACATCACCTTAGGCTCTGCACCTTCACTGCCATAACTTCGCTACTCTTACCTTCAAGTGTAAAAGACTTGAAGGAATGAGCCGATATTAAAAAGAGTGAAAGAGTTGTTGGTCTAGAGTTACTTTCTGCTATCTCTGGGGTTTTAATCGCTGTTCAATCTCGAATAAATGGCGCGCTCTCAGAAAAAATAGGTGATTCACCTGAAGCAGCGGCAGTCTCATTTTCTACCGGATTACTTTTTGTAACTTTAATTGCCTTATTAAGAAAAGATGTTAGAGCTGGCTTTGTTCAGATATTTAAAGCGGTTAATGAGCGCAAAATGCCGTTTTGGACCTTGGCAGCTGGGGCGTTAGGTGCCTCATTTGTTGCGATGCAAACATATGTTGTGCCCATTGCAGGTGTTGCACTCTTTACAGTTGCATCCCTTGCTGGTCAAACTGGTATCTCACTTTGGGTAGATAAATTAGCGTTAAGTGGTGGTCCTAAAACATTGATCACTAAAAGACGAGTTATTGCAGCAGTTATTACTGTCTTTGCTGTGGGTGTTTCTGCCTGGGATCGATTTGAGATGAGTGATTTTTCAATAACAGCCCTTGGGCTAGCTTTTTTTGCTGGCAGTTGGGTTGGGGTGCAGCGAGCTTTAAATGGGCGGATTAATTCACACTCAAATAAAAGTTTTGCCACCTCTTGGTTAAATTTTATTACTGGGACCAGCTTCTTGCTGTTTTTATTACTACTTAGATCACTTTTTACTGATCACTCAATTCTTCACTTTCAAACTGCCCCTTGGTGGATGTTTTTAGGCGGATCAATTGGGGTAATTTATATTGCACTCTCAGCCCACATCGTTCAACACCTTGGCGTGCTTGAGTTCACTCTATTTAGTGTCGGCGGAATGTTGATTGGCTCACTACTGATTGATTTATTATTTCCAACCCCAGGAACTGTTATCTCACCCTTGTTGATAATTGGTATTACACTCACCTACCTAGGTGTTGTTGCAAATGGTCAATCTCGTCTATCTCGTAGGTAATTGCGAAGTGCAGCGATTAAAGATGCTGAGATAAAAAATGCAGCAAGGCCGTAGGAGATATCTCTAACCCAAGGAATAGAGCCAGAGTAATAACCAGCTAAAGTAATTCCTACTCCCCATAAAAGTGCGCCGAGTGCGTTGGCAGATAAAAACTTGTAGTAATTCATCTTCACAGTTCCAGCAATAGGTGGCACAAAGGTTCTAACCCATGGGATATACCTTGCAATTACAACTGACCACCAGCCATATCTTTCATAAAACCGCTCACTTCGCTCCAACATTCGCATCATGCGCTTTGACTTATGTTTTTCAAGGTGTGGCCTACCAACCTTTCGGCCAATCACATAACCAACCTGATCACCAATAAAGGCAGCTAAAAAAATAGCAAAGATTAGAAATGCAATATTTACATCATCTCTTGCTGCTGCAACTAACCCAGCGCTAAATAACAGCGAATCACCTGGCAAAAAGAAGCCAATCAATAAGCCAGTTTCAACAAAGATAATTCCAGCAATTACTACGTAAAAAAGAAAGGGTGCAACTGGGGATAATTGCTCATCAAATGAGGCAGCAAAGCTAAGCATTTATTTAGACAGACCTTTTCACAGCAGCTGCTACTTTTTGCACAACATTTAAATCAAAAACACTTGGCACAATAAAATTAGCATTTAACTGCTCATCACTCACACAGGATGCAATAGCCTCGGCTGCTAGCACCAACATTTTGTCGGTAATTTTTGTGATGTGAGCATCAAGTAATCCTCTAAAGATGCCAGGAAAGGCCAAAACATTGTTGATCTGATTTGGCTGATCACTTCTACCTGTGGCAACTACTGCAGCATGCTTTCTTGCCAACGCCGGATCAATTTCAGGGTCTGGATTAGCTAATGCAAATACGATCGAACCCTTTGCCATAGATTTAATATCAGCTTCATTTAATACATTAGGCGCACTGACTCCAATAAATACATCAGCATCTTTCATTGCCGCGTGGATATCACCCCTAAAGGAACCAGGTGAGCAGTTTGTAACAAACCACTTACGCATTGGATCTTCATCTCCTTTACCTTCAAAAACCAAACCATCCTTATCAAAGCCAATTATGTTTTTAGCTCCCTTTGCTACTAACAATCTTGCAACCGCAGTTCCTGCCGCTCCCACCCCACTTAATACAATTTTGGTTGATTTCAAATCCTTTTTAACAAGCTTTAAAGCATTTGTTAATGCAGCAAGAACCACAATTGCAGTTCCATGTTGATCATCATGAAAAACTGGAATATCAAGCAGATCACGAAGCCTGGCCTCGATTTCAAAACAACGAGGAGCGGAGATATCCTCTAAGTTAATGCCGCCATATACGGGTGCGATAATTTGAACTGTTCTAACAATCTCATCAACATCTTGAGTATCAAGACATACCGGCCAAGCATCAACATCGGCAAATCTTTTAAATAGAGCTGCTTTGCCTTCCATCACTGGGAGTGCCGCCCCAGGCCCAATATTTCCAAGGCCTAAAACAGCAGAGCCATCAGTTACAACTGCAACAGTATTTCGCTTAATTGTTAATCTTCTTAAATCAGATGGATCCTTAGCAATCGCTTGTGAGATTCTGGCAACCCCTGGGGTGTAAGCACGGGATAGATCATCACGTGTTTTAAGGGGAACCTTGGAGGCGATCTCTATCTTTCCGCCAAGATGAAGTAGGAATGTGCGATCTGAAACCTTTCGAACATTCAAATTTTTATTTTCTGATAATGCAGCGGTGATCGCCTCTGCGTGTTCGGCATCAACTGCGTCACATGTAACATCAATTACCACCCTATCTAAGACTGATTCAACAACATCAAGTGCGGTAATGGAAGCCCCTGCTGCCAGGATCGCCTGGGTTATCTCAGAGACTGGTTGGGCAGATGCAGGTCCATCAACACGGATTGTGATTCCATAACCTGGGGATGTGCTTGCCATTTAAACCACACCATATAAACGATCACCAGCATCACCTAATCCTGGAACTATGTAACCCTTTTCATTTAATCGCTCATCTAACGCACCAGTAACAAGCTTTAACTGCAGCGCACTAGTTGCAAATGCTTTTTCTAACACTGCAATACCTTCAGGAGCTGCCAAGATGCAAATTGCAGTTATATCAGTTGCACCTTTTGCAGCTAAGAACTCAATGGCCGAAACCAATGTTCCACCGGTGGCAAGCATTGGATCTAATATGTAACACTGACGAGCTTTTAAATCCTCTGGCAATCTATTTGCATAAGTTGTTGCTTTTAATGTCTCTTCATTTCTAACCATGCCAAGAAAACCAATTTCAGCGGTTGGAATTAATCTAGAAAATCCTTCTAACATACCAAGGCCTGCTCTAAGAATTGGAACCACAACAGGTTTTGGTTTTGTAAGGTGTGCACCTTGCGCCATAGCAACAGGTGTTTTAACAGTGACTGCTTGCGTTTTAACCTCACGCATTGCCTCATATGCAAGGAGGGTGACAATCTCCTCAGTTAGACGCCTAAAGGTTGGTGAATCAGTTTTCTCATCCCGCAGCACCGTTAGCTTGTGTGTAATCAGCGGGTGGTCTGCAATATGGATTTTCACATAATTACTCTACAAGGGGAAAGCCTTACTACCAATTAGCGCAGAATAAAGGGAGAATAAGAAGGTCAGGTTTTGAGCATAAAGTTGCTGAAAGGGTGTGATCAAAATGTCAGTAGATTTTGGAATCATCGCCTGGCATGAAGATGGTCGCTGGGATGCCACCCGACTTATCTCAACAAGAGATATTGGCGCAATTATTGATTCACTAAAAGCTCAACAAACCAATGGTGGAGCGATTGCTTTAATCGCCGTAGAGGATGAGTTTGTAATTATTGCAAGAGCGTTAGGGGACCAAATGCAGATGATGATCTCAGATGTTACCTACGCCTTAGATTATGAGGTTGCAGCAGAATTAATTGAGGTTTTAGATCTTGAGTTCCCAGAGGAAGATGATGAAGCTCAACCAGGAGGGGATTTAGATCTACTAAATGATTTAGGGGTAAGTGAGATGGAGCTTTTAACCATCCTAGATGACTCTGAGTTATATCCAGATGAACAATTAGAGGCAATTGCCAGCAGGTTAGGTTTTGGTGAACAATTTAATCAGGTAATAGAAAGTAATTAGTGGATTACAAATCCTTAATGCAAGAGGCACTTAAACTTGCCAAAGAGGCTGCCAGTAAAGGTGATGTGCCAGTTGGTGCATTGGTAGTTGATGATTCAGGTACCATAATTGGGATTGGTGCAAATTTAAGAGAGCAAGATAATGATCCCACTGCCCATGCTGAAATTGTTGCCATGAGAAATGCTGCAAGTGAAATTGGCAATTATCGATTAGATGACTTAACCATTGTGGTAACACTTGAGCCATGTGGGATGTGTGCTGGTGCGATTGCGCAGAGCAGGATAAAAAGATTAATTTTTGGAGCATTCGATGAAAAAGCTGGGGCAGTTGGTTCGGTTTGGGATTTACTTAGAGATCATAGGGCTCTTCATAAATTAGAAGTCCTAAGTGGTGTTCTAAAAGAGGAATGTGGTCGCATACTTAAAGATTTTTACCTAAATAAACGTGAATAATTACTAAATTTGATTTAATTAATATACTATAACTCGCATGGAAATACATGAATCACGTATCAATAATAGATACTCAATTCACTTAGTTGAAAAATGGTTAGAATTAACTCCAAATAGATTGTTACAGCATTACGACGAGTTAATCAACGACTCAGAATTTTTATCGCAGGTATCAGATTCTATTGAGGCTAATTTAAATTACAAAGAGGATATTCCAGGCCTATTTAAGAAAATTCCGATTAAAAATGTAGATTGGTATGGACTTCAACGAATTTTACTTTATTGCTTGGTCAGAGAATTTAAACCCCAATTAATTCTAGAAACTGGTGTTTATTATGGCGGAAACTCAGTGTTCATATTAGGAGCACTTGAAAAAAATAATAGTGGTAAACTAGTTTCAGTTGATTTTCCGCAAAATAAAATGGACCTATCAGCCCTTAGTTTACGACACCCCTGGGTTGGTGGAACGGAAGCTTATACTGAAAAATTTGAGCCTGGTTTTATCATCCCAAATTACTTGAAAAAATACTGGGAAATAGAAATATCCGACAGCTTAGAGAGCCTATCAAAATTTGACAGCCCGGTTGATATGTTTGTACACGATAGCGAACATACTCTAGCGCACGTAAAATCTGAATTAAACATAATATGGGATAAGATTTCAGATAGTGGATTAGCTTTCGTTGATGACATTGACTGGTCAAATGGATTTTATTCATTTGTATCAAAAAATTATCTATACCCATTACTATTAACAGATAACGGAAAAGATAATTTAAGAGTTAGAACAGGTTTAATTCAAAAAAACCATAAATACAATGAATTTATGAAGATTACTAAGTAATGAACTAAATTTCATTAGTATTTCTAATCTAGAAGAGTCTTTAAACAACTTTTTAGAGTAATGGAATGGTGTCTTGCTTATAATTTATCCGACTAGTGGTGCGGATTTACTTAGCACAACAAAACGCTTTAGTGGCATTTAGACTTAAATCTATCAAAATGTTTACTAAGTAATCTTTCCTACATGTAAATGAATATTCAAGAAATCGAAACCCTTATTTCTTAATAAAATATCCGCCAGGAGTAGGGGTGTATGGAAATTTATGAATTTGAGGAACTTGACCACCAAAGTAATCTTCGAACGCCTTGCTCTCTCCAGGGAAACCAGGCATTGCGTACTCATCCAAAATGATGATTCCTCCCGGGACTACTAAAGGATATAATGACTCTAAGGCAATTCTTGTGGGTTCATACAAATCTAAGTCTAAATTTAACAATGAAATACGTAATCCAGGGTTGGCACGGATATATTCTGGAATAGTGTGTTTGACGTCACCTTTGATTAGCTCAACCCTATTTAACCGAGGCAAATAACTATCAGCCTGCATAAATTTGACTGACTCCTGCAGGGTTGGAAAAAAATCTAGCGAATTCCAACCGCCAACCATCTTTGCTCGCGATATGTCTGCTGGGCCATCTTGTTCATGCAACGATACAAACCCTTCAAAAGTGTCGAATCCAACTATTTTTTTCAAGCTATCTCCAGGGCAATATGTTTCAAGCAGCTTACTGAATAATCCTAAAGATTGTCCCTTAAAAACTCCACATTCAACGATTGATCCAGGAATATTAACGGTTTCCTTAAAAATTTCAATCAACGCCATAAATTTTATAAACTGAACTCGCCGAGTAAAAAGTGGCCATAATTCTAGTATTTCATCAATCGGTAAGTTTGACTTGCTAATAGTTTGCTGAATTTGCTGCACTAGATTTTTATCGAATTCAGCTGAGAATCCAATTCGCGTCGGATTTTCACTCACAGTGATTTACTCACGAGCTCCGGATATGACGCAGAAAGTTTTTGATTAAGGTAGAGCCCTTCGGGGAATCCCTTGGACCAAGAAACTTTGTTCAGTAAGTTATCAAATCTTAACTGTGTAGTTATACGACAGTAGTCGGAAAGATTCGGTTCACTTTTATGTATTAAATTTGTGCTGAAGACAAGGCATTCACTTCTTTTAACTTCTATTTTCTTAAATTCAAGAGCAGACCATTTTCTTAAATCTACAGCCTCAACTGAAGCAGTACCGTTTGAGTTGTTGATTTCACTCTCAATTACAGATTGGGGGCCATCCAGGTGACTTTCTGGCACATAGGAAGGAGCGCCAACTTCGAAAGGAACCTCCACAAAAGGCACCCAAAAGGTCAAAGCATCAGGGGAACCCTGTATATAAGGAAAGTCTTGATGAGGTGCGGTCGCATATTTCGACTCTCCTGGAAAATCAAATCTGGCAGCTACAAAGTTGCAACATGAAACCACATTTGTTTCCATAAGCTTTTTTGATATTGCAACAAACCAATCATGGCATGCTAATTGCTTCATACCTGGAAATCTTCTTACTACTTGGTACATCTTTCCAATTTCATTTCTAGACTCTAGGGCTAGAGAGTGTATTCGTTTTTCAATTGGTTGATCGGCAAATTTTGATCCAAAATAATAATTAAGATAATCCGTCACCTCATCCAAGAACTTGTTTGACAATTTCATTATTTCAGGTGGCAAATTAAGTTTTAAAATACCAATCGACTTGTATTCAAAAAACTCTCTTTCAGAAATCATAAAAATTCCTTTCTTTCAACTGAAACTAGATAAAGCTATTAAAGTCTATACCAACCTTCAAAGAGTAGTCTACTGGACTAATTTTATCGATTGAAATAGAAAGTTTATTCTGTGTTACCCATTGCGCGATATAAGAATACATACCTGTATGAGGAAAGTGATCTTCAATTACAATAATATCTTTATAATCCCTACAAAATTCATTTAGTTTAGGAAAGCTCCCTAAGCCTAAAATATCGATGACTAAGAAATCCCATTTTCTTATTCTAGCGTACTCCATGGCGAATTTGCTGGCAGAGCCATAAGATAAAACGAGCGTATCACAAGATTTATTAAATTCGGGATAGCGCTCAAGTCCAGAACCTTTAGCTATCCGGACATAAGTAGGTTTTTTAGATTTGTAAATTAAGTCAAACACTTCATTCGCTGAAACTTTATTGAAAGGTGCATAAATTTCAATTCCGGTTAAATTGGAAACTACTCCCCAATCCTCAAGCATATGGTGAGTAGGACCTAGTGGACCGTTGTCGTAACCGGTTGAGGTTCCAACTAACGTTACAGGTAAGTTGTGAAGCACGACATCGTTTCTGATTTGTTCAAAGCATCTGTGTATCAAGAAATTTGATATCGTGTAAACATAAGGTCGCATCCCAGATTCTGCTAAACCTGCTGCAACTCCAATTAGGTTTTGTTCCGCAATGCCAACATTTAGATACCTGTCTGGAAAATCTTCCTCAAATTTTTCAACAAGGTTAATTCCCATATCGGCTGTTAAAAAAAATAAGGTAGGATCTTCCTTCATTTTTGAGTGTAGCTTTTCGAGAAAAATTCCTCTCATCTTAACTCCTCAAGCGCTTTCATTAATAATTCATCATCTAAAGATTTATAGTGCCAAATAGGCTCACCTTCCGCAAAACTCACACCCTTCCCTTTCACTGTTTCACACAGGATCACTGTAGGAAAAGGATTTTGGACTTTATCATTTAGAGCAGCACTGATTTCTTCAACATTATGACCGTCAACTTTTTTTACATTGAAGCCAAAACCTTTAAACCTATCACCTAATTCACCTGTTGAAATAATTTCTTCTGTGCCCTTAATACTACTAATTTCATTTACATCAATCAGTAGAAATAAGTTCTCTAACTTTTTTGTTGTTGCCAGCATGACGGCTTCCCAAACTGAACCTTCCTGAATTTCTCCATCTCCACACAAAACCATTACTTTTGAGTTAAACCCCTTTGACATTAAATAAATGGCATGACCTACCCCAACCGATGGCCCGTGTCCTAGTGCTCCAGTCGAATGTTCCACGTATTTAACGCCATGCGAAACATGCCCTTGCAAGGTAGAACCTTTCTGATGGTATGTGAACAATTCTGCTTCTGAAATTAATCCAAATTCGTGCATCACGGCATAAGTTGCTGCCGCAGCATGTCCCTTGCTTACGATTACTCTATCTCTATCGTTGGTGCTATTTAATATTTTATTTATATCGGTAACCGAATACATTGAAACCAACATTTCCACAATTGACATCGAACTACCCAAATGGCTTGCTTTTGCCGCATGAACAATTTTTAATATGTTTTTTCTTGCATTTAAAGTTTTTTCTACCAAGGATAGGTTTTTGATTGGTAAAGTCATTCTCAAAGTGTACAGTGAACCTTGCGAATGGCACAGATCCGCATATATACTCGTTATTGGAGGTCGGATAATAGATAATTCAGATTATTTTCAGAACACATTAGATTTATTCAAAGTGGACGGAAAACAAATTTCCTATTTCTCTGAATTGATTCTTGACTGTGCCTTAAACAATAATTCGATTTGGATTTTTGGCAATGGGGGAAGTGCAAGTACTGCAGAACATTTTGAAACAGATCTTTCCTACGTGAGGCATAAAATTAAAAATTTAAAAATTAAAGCATTTGCATTAACGGGTAATAGTGCACTAGTTTCTGCTATTGCCAATGATGTAGGATTTGAGAAAATTTTTTCTCATCAATTACTGCGGAAAGCTTCTAAGGGTGATTTGTGTATAGCAATTTCAGCCTCTGGAAATTCTTTAAATTTGGTTCATGCTATAGATGTTGCAAAACAAATTGGTTTAATATCAATTGGACTTTTGGGTTTTAACGGCGGGACGCTTGCAAATAAAGTTGACTTTCCATTGATAGTTGAAAGTGAAATTGGTGAGTATGGACTTGTGGAAGATGCTCATTTAGCAATTTGTCATGCGATTTCAGAAAATTTACTCACCAAGATAAAAAAAATGGATACAAATTGAAAATCTTAGTGACGGGAAATCTAGGATATGTGGGTACCGAAGCAGCCTTTTATCTAAACTCAAAAGGTTACACTGTTTACGGTATTGATAGTGGATTTTATAAAGATTGCAACTTAGTACCAATTTTGACGGAAGTACCAACAATTCTTAAAGATATTCGTGATTTAGAGATTTCGGATTTTGAAGATTTTGATGCCGTAATTCATTTAGCGGCACTATCTAATGACCCAATTGGGGAACTCGATGAAAACCTAACGCATGAGATCAATTATAAGGCAGCAGTTAGAACTGCAGAATTAGCTAAAAAAGCTAGTGTAAAAAGATTTATTTTTGCTTCCACACAGAGTCTTTATGGTATAGCGCAAAATGATTCTGAGTTAGATGAAGACAATTCAATTAAGAATCCTCAAACGGCTTATGCAAAGAGTAAGTTAAGTGCGGAAAATGAAATTCTGAGTATGTCTAATAGTAACTTCGTTTCAACTTCACTTAGACCTTCTACTGTATTTGGCTGGGGAATAAGATTACGTTCCGATATTCTTTATAATAACTTAATTCTAAATGGATTAATGCACAAAAAAATAGATATTCATTCAGATGGAACACCGTGGCGGCCTATTGTTCACTTAAGTGACATGTGCGAAGCAATTGAAATTAGTCTTAGAGCCGCACCAGAGGTGATTTCAGGAGAGTCATTTAACATTGGAGTTATAGGTGGAAACTTTACCGTAAAACAATTAGCCACCGCGGCCCAGTCTGCTTTGAATGGTATCCCAATCAAATTAAACACTGAAAACATTTCAGATCCAAGAAGTTACAAAGTTTCATTCGCAAAAGCAGAAAAATTCCTAAATTTTCGCGCAAAAACTCATCTTGAATTGGGTGGCAGTGAATTAATTTCACAATCACTTAAGTTAATTGATCAGGGAATGGATCTATTGGGTCGGAAAACTAATAGACTAGCTCAAATGAAGTTTCTAATTAAAGAAGGATTGTTAGATGATACCCTTAGATTTAAAAAATGATTTCAAGACAATTGTCAATTGTAGGATTTGTAAATCTGAAAAATTGCAAGAAATTTTGAATCTTGGTATTCAACCATTAGCGAATAGTCTAAGGTCTTTAAATGAACAAACTTTGGAAAAAAAATTCCCACTAATTTTATTAAGATGTTCAAACTGCACCGCTATTCAATTATCAGTTAATGTAAATCCAAATTTAATGTTTCAAGAATACCTATGGATTACCGGCACTAGTAAATCAGCTCGAGATCACTGCGATAACTTAGCCGATTACATATCTGAATTTTCTAAGAAACTTTCTGTAATTTTGGAAATAGGAAGTAATGATGGCACTTTACTTAAAGCTTTGAAGGAAAAAACAAATAGTAAGCTACACGGTGTTGATCCAGCTCAAAACATCATTGAATCTTTTCAAGAAAACGGTATTCAAAATCATAATTCTTTTTTTAACCTTAATTTTGCTTCATCATTTTATTCAAATTTTGGAGCAGTAGACGTAGTGATCGCCAGAAATGTTTTATCTCATGTCCCAGATATTCTAGAAGTAATGAGCGGTATTGATTTAATACTTGCTCCTGATGGTATCTGCCTGATTGAATTTCATGAAGCATCCAAGATATTAACTGAAATTCACTATGATTCAATTTACCATGAGCACACTTTTTATCATTCTATTAAGAGCATGACAAAAGCTCTCTCACACGTTGGGCTGATACCTTTTGATCTGATAAAAAGTCCCATAAGTGGTGGGTCATTCGTTTTAGTTTCATCCAGAAATGATATTAAGGCCAGTAGTAGGTTAAATGAAGCGGAGCAATTTGAAGAATTTTTAGGCGTTCATGATGAGAAAACTTGGATAAATTTTGCGAAATTGTCTAAAATAAATTTGGCATCTATTAACAAGTATTTAATTGAAAATTCTAATCGTAAAATTAGAGCATTTGGGGCTTCAGCACGAAGTTCAACTTTAATAAATGCCATTGGAGTTAATTCTAAGTATTTAACTGCTATAGCTGACAACAATCCGTTGAAATGGGGCAAATACTCTCCAGGTCAACATTTGCTAATTGACTCCCCAAAGGAAATAATCGAAAAGGACACGGAGATTGTTTTCATATGTCCTTTTAACTTTGAAACCGAGATTACAACCTATCTTGCTAAAGAATTAGACTGGCATGGCGAAGTAGTGTTGCCACTTCCAAATCAAATAAGAAAATACTTAATTTAATTTATTTCTATGGAGCTCAGAAATATATTTGGAGTGCAGGAATACATTTTTACATCATTCGCAGATTCTCGTGGCAAATTCAATAGAATTTTTGACACTAATTGGCTAGAAGGAGATTTTGTTGTCGAGCAAGTAAATCTCTCTATAAATCCTACTCAGTATACTCTTAGAGGAATGCATTTTCAAAAAAGTGGAAAACCTGAAAATAAGATTATGTATTTACTAGCCGGTAAAATATTTTTATCCTTAGTTGATTTGCGAGAAAAATCACCTACGTATTTGATGAATGCAAATAAGGTTTTGTCCCAAGCAAGTGAAGTTGCAATATTTATACCAGCCGGATGTGCAGCAGGATGGTTATCTTTAGAAGATAATGTAACAATTCAATATCTCATGAGTTCTAGATTTGAGCAAAATACTTATAGTGGATTTGCTTACAATGACCCCCAATTCAACATCCCATGGCCTTTTGAACCTAAAATAATTTCAGACCAAGATAAAAATTGGCAAAAATTTCATGCTGAAGAATCATGAAAACTTTAGTTTTAGGAGCATCAGGATTTATCGGTAGCGCTTTCTTAAAGCAGGATCTAAAAGAGAACATTGAGATAGTCACTCGAAACAACACATTAAATATAACTAAGTATAAAAAGCATGTAGGTGATATCAAGGATAAAGCCTTTTTAAGAAATTTGGTCAAACAAAAATTCGAAAAGGTAATCAATCTTGCATGGGAAGGATTACCCGATCTATCGGAGCAAAACACTAAACGTAATTTTGAAGTCCAACTAAATTTAATTAAAGCATTTGCTGATTCAGGTACTAAGCAATTTGACATCGCGGGTTCTTGCTTGGAGTATGGAAATTTTGAAGGCAAAGCAAGAGAAATAGATATTGGAAGTGATTTGACAGATTTTGCTAAATCTAAGTTGGAAATATTAGAGTTTTTACAAACCCAAAACTTAATGCACAGGTGGTTTAGAATGTTTTACGTATTTGGTCCTAAACAACATAATAAATCTTTGCTCACTTTAGCATACTTAAATGCAAAACAAGGATCAATACTGAAATTGAATAATCCAAATATTTCAAGAGATTTTGTTTACGTGCATGATGTGGCATCAGCAATTAATAAATTAACTTCAAACCTGTCTGCTCAGGGTGTTTTCAATATAGGTACCGGGAAACCTACCGGAATAACACAAATGGTAAGTAAGGTGTATGCTCATTTTGGTTTAGATTTTGATGTGTTAGAAACTAACCAAAATCGATCACTTATTGCTGATACCACAAGAATTAGAGAAGTATGTGACTGGAATCCTGTTTATACAATTGAAAGTGGCATAGATCAGTACATCAATTGGGCTAGCCAGATTGATTTTTCATGAAAGCAGTAATTCTGGCTGGTGGCAGAGGGGAAAGAATCCGACCCATTTCAGACACGCTTCCTAAAGCTTTAGTACCTATAAATGGTAAACCAATACTTGCGCATCAAATAGAACAATTAGAAAGAGTTGGCGCACAAGAAATATTTATACTTACCGGCTACCTAGCGCAAAGCATCGCAAGCTATTGCGGAAAATTACAAACCAATATGAAAATTCATTGTATTGAATCAAGCCCAGGCGCAACTTCAGCTCAGCGAATTCTAAACAGCCAGATTGAAATCGGAGATGAATTTTTACTTATATATTGCGATAACTTTATTTTATCTGATTCAGATATTGAATCTGTAATACAGAATAATGCAGAGATAACTTTTTTAGTTCAATCGCGAGATGTTGGGAATATTAAGTTAAACTCAAACCAACAAGCATTCTATAATTCAGGTCAGCGAAGTAGTAACTATAAAGCTGTAGAGCTTGGTAATATTTCAGTAAAGACAAAGAGATTTATGGAAGTTCTCAACTTAACTCAAGATCTGCCTCATGCATTGGAGAAATTAAGTAATGAGTTAGCATGTTGTGCAGTAATTTCTAACTCAACAGTCAATAGCATTTCAAACTTGAAAACTTATACCACCAATTTACGAAGCAAAAGAATTCTACTTTTAGATCGTGATGGAATTTTAGTAGAAAAAATGCCATACAGAGAGTACCTTTCAAATCTAATTGACTATAAGCCAATTTATGAGAATTGGTCTATTCTAAAGAAATTATCTAATTGGGGCGTTGATTTTCTCATAGCAACCAACCAACCAGGCGTGGCAACTGGAGAAGTGAGCGAAGAGTTTTTAAATGAGTTTCATATAAGACTTGTTTCTGACTTACTAGATTATGGTATCAATATTCTAGCTGTTTACGCCTGTAAACATCATTGGAATGAAAATTGTAATTGTAGAAAACCGAAACCTGGAATGCTTTTAGAAGCCATGGAACGATTTGAGATAAGTGCAGAATCCACTTTATACATTGGGGATGAGATAAAGGATTCGATTGCGGCTTCATCTGCAGGAATAGATTATGTGATAATTAACAGTGAAGTACAAGATAAGTTTGCATTTGAGACATTAGAAAAAGCGCTGCCGATTATTAAGTCCAAACTTAATAAGATAGATTAGGGACATGGAAATTCAAAGTGTGTTAAGTATGGCTCCACTCAGAATCAGTTTTTTAGGCGGTGGAACTGACATATCTACTTATTTCACAAAATCGAAAGGATGTGTAGTCTCTGCTGCAATAAATAAATATGTTTATGTTCATATTAAACGTCATGATCCCTTGTTTCAGGAACGATACCGAATCTCGTACTCTGAAGTTGAACACACTAATTCTAGAGATTTAATCAAGAACTCTATTGTCAAAGGATGTTTGGAATTACTTAAAATTGATGAACCAATTCAAATTTCAACATCGGCTGATTTACCAGCAAATTCAGGTCTTGGTTCTTCAAGTAGTTTCGCAGTAGCTTTGCTTAATGCTTTACATACATTAAAAAATGAAAATGCAAGTCCTGTACAGCTTGCAGAAGAGGCAATTTCGGTAGAGATTGAATTGTTAGGATCACCTATTGGAAAGCAAGATCAATACGCCGCTGCTTTTGGAGGACTAAATCTATTTGAATTTGCAACCGATGGGCGAGTTAGCATAGAGCCAATTAATTTATCAGCCGCCGAGGTCAATACATTATTAGATAAATCAATATTGATTTGGACTGGCCGAAGCCGGGATGCGAACTCAGTATTAACCGATCAAGCGCATCAAGCGAATTCAAATCAGGAGCATTTACTTGAACTTACTAATTTAGCCAGGGATTTCAAATCAAAGTTAATTGAGAAAGATGTTGATTGGACTACTTTAGGGCCGCTAATTAAAAAGGGCTGGGACTTAAAACAGTCATTTAGTAAGAAAATTGCCACTGATGAAGTAACAGCCATCACAGATAAACTAGATAGCTTAGGTTGTATGGGCTACAAGCTTTTAGGAGCGGGTGGTGGCGGCTTTATATTCGGAGTATTTGGTTCTAAATATGACGAAATAAAAACTCAATTAAAAGATTGGCACACTTTAAAACCGTCCCTAGACACTCAAGGCGCAAGGATAGTTTCGGTAAACTAATGAAAGCCACACCTTATACATTAGTTATTACTGGATCCTCTGGATTTGTTGGAGAGAAGTTAGCGCTGGTAGCTATACGCCAAGGCTATGAGGTAATTGGAATTGATTTTAAAAAAAGTAACAAATTATCCTGTCGTCAATTGGAATTGGATTTGACTTCTGAAAATTTCTTCGATGAGATTCCTGAGAATTCAAAAATAATTCATTTAGCTTCATTATCAACAGATGGAGCTTGTAAAGCTAATCCATTGTTGGCATTGGATGCGAATTTAAGAGCAACTGCTCTAGTACTAGAAAATGCAGTCAAGTTTAAAGCATCCCATTTTGTTTTTGCGTCTTCTGAATGGGTATATCCCGAACATCCAAATGTTGTTGTACAGAGCGAAAAAGACGAATTAAAACTAACATCACTTAATTCACTTTATGCAATGACAAAACTATTTGGAGAATCTCTGATTAGAGTTCATTCTAAAATTCCACATACAATATTGAGGTTTGGAATTGTGTATGGCCCCAGGTTTCCACCAGGCTCGGCAGCGGAAAGTATTGCTTGGAAGATTCATTTAAATGAAGAGGTAAAAATTGGTTCAAATAAGACAGCACGTAGATTTATTCATGTTAATGATTTAATTGAAGGAATTATAAAGTGTATTGAGATTGGACCCGCACTTCTAAATCAAAAAATCATGAATCTTTCGGGCGCAAAACTAGTATCGCTTTATGATGTTGCAGAGGTTTCAAATCAAATTTTAAAAAAATCTACCCAAATTATTGAAACAGGTAGTGCTGCGAGCATTAGAAATCCATTGAATTCTTTGGCTTTTGAGTTGTTAGACTGGAAGCCTAAAATAGATTTAAAGGTAGGCTTGTTAGAGTGTCTAACATTTATGATTGATGCAAATACGAAAGGTATTAAGTAATGGGTGAAATTTGGGATCTAGATTTCCAGGAATTACGTAAAAAGCTTTTAGCTTCTCAATCCAAAGACATTCAGTTTAAAGATGAATCTAGTAATTGGATGCAGTTAGCTGTTGATAACAAATACAGCTATCAATTTGATTGGCTTGGAGTTCCTATTATTCAGATGCCTGCGGATTTGATCCTATTTCAAGATATAGTGTATCAAACGCAACCTGATTTGATTATTGAAACAGGAGTTGCCAGAGGCGGATCTGTTGTTTTCTGGGCCTCAATTCAGAAATTATGTGGCATCACTGGGAAAGTTCTAGGCGTCGACATAGAAATTCGCCAGCATGCTAGAAATGCCATTATTAATTCTAGTTTTAAAGATGAAATATATTTGATAGAGGGTAGCTCAGTTGAAGATCAAGTTGTTAGCCAGGTTATAAATCACGTTTCACAACACAAAAAAATTATGGTTGTACTAGATTCTAATCATACCCACGAACATGTTTTATCTGAACTGGAGATTTATTCAAAATTTGTAACCAAAGATTGCTTCATGATTGTTTTAGACACTGTAATTGATGATCTCAATATCGACCCGGATAGAACTTGGGGTCCAGGGTCAAGTCCAAAGTCTGCTGTGAAGGAATTTATGTTAAAGAATTCTGCAGAGTTTACTCGTGAACAAAGTTATGAAGACAGAGCCTCACTTTCAGTCGCACCATATGGATACTGGCGTAAGACCTAAACAATAATTTCATATGATGGATTTAAAATAATAAGTTGACCATTATTTTCACCCACCATACCCTCTGCCTTTAATTGTGAACCAACCTCAAGACCGGTAATTTCACGTCGACCTAAGAATTGCAAAGTAACGCCGCCGCTTTCATCCCACATTTCAACCTCAACTAATGGGGATGAACCAGACGGGGCAGACTTAATTGAGCTAACCCTTCCCTGCACATGAGCACGTTTTCGCCAGGTGATATTTCCAATCGGGGTGATATTTTCAGCGTAATGACTTACTGGCTCATTTGATTTACTCGCTGTAGTAATCGGTGGTTTAGTGAAGGTGCTTTGCACTCGCTTTGGCTCTGATGCAACTGGCATTTGAAAAGTAGTTGAGTTAGTAAAGCTTTCCTGTCCTGCAATAATTTTTTGAACATCAAAGGGAATAATTGTGGCCACAACACGAGGAATCTGTGATATTGGACCAGCAATAGATTCTGCAGTTTGATCATGAAGTAAGCGGCCTAAAAACTTCGAGTACGCCCTGCGGGGTAGTAATAGTGTTAACTCAACATCGCCTGCAGCAGTAACAGCTTGTGCGTAATCAACTACAGAGTTAACCAGCCTTCGATCTGGGCAATCAATTAACTCAAGTGAAACATCGGCAAATGCTGGGTTTTCACGCCAACTTCTATTTAATTCCTCCGCCCGCTTATCATCAATTACAAAATGCACCGCATTGATATTTCTAGGCTTTAAACTTCTGGCATATCTAATTGCCCCAACTGTTGCAATATCAATTCGATCTACCAAAACTGTTACATCATGACGGGTAATTGAGGTTGCCCTTGAATCTTTACTTGAAAGAATCATTGCCTGATTTTCTTGGCCATACCGTTGATTAAATCTAAGCATGATGGCAGCAACAATTGGTGTTCCAATTACTACCAACCAGGTGCCATCGGCAAACTTCAAAACCGATAACAACAACACAGTAGTAATTGCAATAACACCAGTAGTTAGGTGCAGGTAGTACTTGCCCTTATTACTTCGGTTTTTCTTAGCCATACCAAAACCGGTTAAAGCAAAACCAATAAACACCGCCAGAGCGTAGATTGCAGCCAAAGTGGTAATGCTAGCCTTTGAGGCGATAACTAAGATAATTGCAAAGCTTGAGATAAAGATAATTCCATTTGAGAAAGCGAGCCTGTGACCACGTTTTGTTAACTGCTTTGGCAAAAAGCCATCATTTGCAACAATATTGACCATATTTGGAAAGGCGTTAAAGCAGGTGTTGGCGCCAGCAAATAAAATAAAAGTGGTTGCAGCTTGCACAAAGTAGTAAAAGCTCTCGCCAAATAAAGAATCGCCAAGGGTTGCCTGGGCAACTAATGAGATTACAGTTGGGGTACCAGAGGCGTAAGGAACTGCAACTACTTGGTGTGCCAGCCAAGCGATGCCAACAATTAATGTTCCTAAGGTGGCGCTCATCAACATCAAAGTTTTTCGAGCGTTGTTGTGCTCAGGCTCTTTAAATAGCGCAACTGAATCTGAGATCGCCTCAAGCCCTGTCAAAGATGCACTGCCATTGGCAAAGGCTTTTAAAATCAACAATATGGCAGCAAGACTTAATAAACCTTGTGGCTCACCTAGTGGCAAAAGCCCAGGTGAATCAGTTGGATACTCAGGAAGGCTTCCAGTGAAGCTGCGATAGAGGCCAAAGATAAAGACGGTAAACATGCCAGCTAAGAAAAGGTATGAAGGAAGTACAAAGATCAGCCCAGCATCTTTTATGCCACGCAAATTTATGTAGGTAAGCAGGGCTATCACAAAAATAGTGAGCGCAACCTTGTAATCACTTAACTCAGGAAGTGCTGAAATTATCGCAGCCACCCCTGCTGCAGTTTGAATTGCAACAGTGATTATGTAACCAAATATCAACTCAATCGCTGCAACCTGTGATATTACCTTGCCAAAGTTTTCTCTTGCCACAACATATGCCCCACCAGCTCTGGTGTAGGTGTTAATTACATCCCGATAGGAAAAGGTGATGATTAGTAACATTATTAGGATCACGCCAATTATTGGGGTAAAGATTGTGAAGGCAGCTAAGCCAAAGGCTGGAATTAATGCAACAAGTATCTGCTCAC
>Ga0315902_10002585_pt1 | contig 27975 bp, 25 predicted proteins | sample LakEriMetagenome_9_FD_203523 | JGI IMG/M metagenome (GOLD analysis project Ga0315902, IMG submission 203523) | Freshwater fungal communities from buoy surface, Lake Erie, Ohio, United States - Buoy 12 MA117 | ecosystem: Environmental > Aquatic > Freshwater > Lake > Lake biofilm | place: USA...
CAGTTCCACCAACATATCCGTTGATAGGAGTAGCCGTGTCGTTAACCGCATCAATTACTGGAGCCGAAACTGAAATAGAAACTACAGCTTGGTCACAGTTTAAAGGATTAAGTATTTCACAGATACTGTAAGTTAAAGAGTAAGAACCAGCAGGTGTTCCAGGCGCCACAATTACGTTAGTTCCTGAAAGTGTTATACCAGGATTAGTTGAAGACACAAAAGATGTAATTACTTCAGCCGGAATTACTGGCGCACCATTAAGTGTATCATTAGCCAAAACGTTAGTGAAAGCAGTTCCACCAACATATCCGTTGATAGGGGCAGCTGTATCATTTACCGCATCAATTACTGATTTAGAAACAGGAACTGTTACTATTCCTGTAGCACAACTACAAGTTGCATTAACACCACAAATCCTATAAGTTAAAGTATAATTACCGGCAGGTGTTCCAGGTGCAACAACTACATTAGTTCCAGATAATGTTACTCCAGGATGAGTTGAAGAAACAAATGTCGTAGTAACCTGTGAGCTTGTTATTGGATTTCCATCTAAAGTATCATTTACTAATACATTAGAGAATGAAGTTCCTCCTACATGTCCATTTATTTCAATTCCAGAATCATTATTAGCGACAAATACTGCAGCACTTACATTTATTGTTTGTGTTGCTGTATTTAAATTATTACACACATCTTTCGCTGTCCATGTTCTTGTAATTGAATATGATCCATTACAATTTGTTGGGGTAGTAACATCATTAAATGTCAAGGTTACAGAACTACAAGTATCGGTAGCAACTGCTTGTTGGAATGATGGAGTGCTACTGTAGTTTATAGTACTTGTACCTGGTAATGCATCAAATGTAGGAGCTGTAGTGTCGTCAATAGTTATTGTTCTCGATACTGTAGCTAAAGTTCTGCCACAACTATCTGTTGCAGTCCATGTTTGAGTTACTTTTCCATTACAATTGCCAGGAGTAGTTGTTGTATATGTAGAAAGGTTAGAGATACCACTTACTAAACAACCACCACTTAATCCATTAGTATATGGAAGTGTGCTTGCATCAGGCAATCCGCCACATGTTACTGTAATATCTTCAGGTGCTGTCATCGTTGGCAAAGTAGCCGGACTAACTGTTATTGTTCTTGAAACTGGAGCCAAAGCTCTACCACAACTATCCGTTGCTGTCCAAGTTTCGGTTACAGTTCCACCACAAGCGCCAGACGTTGAATTGAAAGTAGAAGGATTAGAAGTACCAGAGATTAAACAATCACCAGTTAATCCGTTAGAGAAAGCAATAGTTGAAGCAGCCGGAAGGGCACCACATGCTACTGTTGTATTTGTAGGAGCTGTCATCGTTGGCAAAGCAGCCGGACTAACTGTTATTGTTCTTGAAACTGGAGCCAAAGCTCTACCACAACTATCCGTTGCTGTCCAAGTTTCGGTTACAGTTCCACCACATGCATTAGGCGTTGAAGTGAAAGTAGATGGATTAGAAGTTCCAGAGATTAAACAACCACCAGTTAATCCGTTAGAGAAAGCAATAGTTGAAGCAGCCGGAAGGGCACCACATGCTACTGTTGTATTTGCTGGAGCAGTCATCGTTGGCAAAGCCGCAGGGCTTATTGTAATTGTTCTTGAAACACTAGCTAAAGCTCTACCACAACTATCCGTTGCAGTCCATGTTTCAGTAACAGTTCCACCACATTCATTAGGCGTTGAAGTAAAAGTAGAAGGATTAGAAGTTCCAGAGATTAAACAACCACCAGTTAATCCGTTAGAGAAAGCAATAGTTGAAGCAGCCGGAAGGGCACCACATGCTACTGTTGTATTTGCTGGAGCAGTCATCGTTGGTAAATCCGCAGGGCTTACGATAATTGTTCTTGAAACAGAAGCTAAAGCTCTACCACAAGAATCTGTTGCAGTCCATGTTTCAGTAACAGTTCCACCACAAGCGTTAGGTGTTGCAGTGAAAGTAGAAATATTAGAAGTACCAGAGATTAAACAACCACCGGTTAATCCATTAGTATATGAAATAGTACTTGCAGCAGGTAAACTTCCACAAGCAACAGTAATATTAGCAGGAGCTGTCATAGTTGCTAAAGTCGCTGGACTAATAGTTATTGTTCTTGAAACCGGAGCCAAAACCCTACCACAACTATCCGTTGCAGTCCAAGTTTCAGTTACTGTTCCACCGCAAGCACCTGGTGTAGCTGTGAACGTAGATGGATTTGAAGTTCCATTAATTAAACAGCCTCCACTTAACCCATTAGTAAATGGAATTGTACTTGGCGCTGGAATTGACCCGCAGGATACAGTAATATTAGCTGGAGCAGTCATTGTTGGCAAAGCTGCCGGACTAACAGTTATAGTTCTAGCTTTTGTAATCGTTCTTCCATAAGCATCCGTAAAAGTCCATGTTTCAGTTATTGAACCGCCACAATTACCAGCAGGCAATTGTGAACTCAATGTTGAAGTCACAGAACCACTTATTAAACATGCTCCAATGCCACTATTTGTGTAGCTCAAGGCACTTGTTGATACTGAACCACAAGCTACTGTAATATCACTTGTGTTTGCAAATGTTGGAACAGCAGGAGTTGTTGCTGTTATTGTTCTTGTTTTTGTAATAGTACAATTGTTGAAATCTTTGATAACAACAGTATAATCTCCAGGTACTAATCCTGTTAAATCTTGGTTGGTAGTTTGACCAGTAGGAACAACACCTCCATTTGATGCAGTCCATAAATAAGTATATGGTGCAGTTCCTCCAGTTGGTGTTAAATCGATAGCACCTGTTGCAGAACCACATTGTGATTGAGTTAAAGCAAACTCTCCATTCACACCACCGTTAACAGTGATGGATGGTATTTTTCCACATTTAGGGGAAATGTTGTTTGGATTTAAAGGACAAACCTCGCTGCCACTGGCAGTAGTCCAGGCTTGCCAAATATTTGTAATCTTTATAATATCACCACAAGTATAGGTAATATCACCAAAGTTTAAGTAGGTTATAAAACCACCTGGTAACGGACCATTACATCCAGTTCTAGTTGTGGATGAAATTAACAGTCCAGTGGTACCACTGTAAATCTCTATCGTTCCCCAAAAGGCAAACGAAGTACGGGTAGAACCTGTAGTGTTGTTAATTCCTAACGTCAGCGTTCTTGTGATTGATGTCGAGGTAGGACACGAATTACATACACCACCACCGCTTAATGTGGCAGCAACAACTTCGAGATCTTTCGATGTACAAGAAGTATTGGCTGGCGGAAAAGTTTGAGCGAAAGACATTGATATGCTTAGAAAGCTAAATATCAAAAACGCAAATAGTTTTTTTGAAATAGTAGATTTTGATTTCATACAGATTAGGTTTTGTAAAATAGATTTGAAAAACAGCATTTTAGGCAGGGAGTACTTTTGTAGGTGTTTACGAAGTTTATAGATAATTGGGGTTATATTATTTTACACAAAATTAGTTTGAGTGCAATTTTAAAAACCATTTTATCTATCAACGGCACAAATAATCTACGAAATACATGATTTCTTGCTATTCTAGTTCTTGATTAAGTTTTTTTGGAGTTTTTTTTGATTTTTGACATGGTAGATTTGGTTATTTAGGGTTATTTTTTTGTAATTATTTATGTTTTACAGTTCGAAAGTAGATAGTTTTTTTTAATCCACCAAAAAAAATATCGATAAAGTGCAATATTTTATAGATTAAGTGCATAAATTAACATATTTAAATAGAAAAATACTACAATTATTAATGTTTAATTACTTGTTTATAACAATTTTTTATTTTAACAATTTTTTAAATCCAAATAAAAAAATATTAGTGTGTCAATGAAGTTAAAATTTTACCTGTTTTTTTCTTTAGCTAATCATTGTAAATAGAGTTTTTAAAGTTTAAATAAAATGCCTTTTATATGATTTAAAAACTTAAATTTATGCTATTAATAAATTTGGATTTTTTTTAACATGAAACAGTTAATATTAGTTAGACACGCCAAATCAAGTTGGGGCGCACCACTTAGAGATATTGATAGACCTTTAACTAATAAAGGTATTCAAGATGCTCATTTAGTTTCTTCTCATATTAGTAATCAAATTCCAAAATCATTTTTAGTTTGGAGCAGTATTGCCAAAAGAGCTTCAGAAACTGCTCTTATTTTTGCCCAAAATATTTCATTTCCTATTGAAAGCATTAATTTTAATGAAGACTTATATACTTTTGACGAAAGAAAGTTGGAACAAATTATCAAATCTTGTCCAAATAAATATGATAACTTAATTCTTTTTGGACACAATGAGGCAATTACAAATTTTGTCAATAAATTTGGGAACATCTTTATCGATAATGTTTCAACTTCCGGATTTGTCAATATTATATTTGACACTAACTCTTGGAATGATATTGAAAAAGGTGTTACCAAAAAAGTTGTTTTCCCAAGTGATTTAAAATAATATGAGTACAGATTCCCGTTTTCGTTATATTGACAGAGAAAAAAGTTGGTTGGCTTTTAATGCCAGAGTGTTACAAGAAGCCGCCGATGAATCGGTTCCTTTATTAGAAAGACTTCGTTTTATTGGTATTTTTTCTAATAATTTAGATGAGTTTTTTCGTGTTCGATTCGCTGCTATTCGACGTTTGAGTTTATCTGGTCAAACTGGCGAAAAAATACTTGGAGGAATTACAGCTCAGCAATTAGTTAAAGACATAACTGAAATTGTTATTAAACAACAAGAAGAAAGTTTAAAAGTGTTAAGGACTATTGAAAAAGAATTAGTAAAGCAAAACATTATAATCATAGATGAAAATGAAGTTTCAGAAGAACATGAAAACTTTATTAAAGATTTCTTTATCCAAAAAATAAGTCCCGAATTAGTTACTATTATATTAAACGATTTAGCCGAATTTCCTTTATTAAAAGACACATCTGGTTATTTGGCTATAAAATTGGTAATGAAATCTGAACAAAAATCAAGCATGCTCGGATTGATGAAAAAAGCAAAACCCGAAGTACGTTATGCCATTATAGAAATACCCAAGAACACGAATCGAATTGTTGAACTTCCTAATAAAGACGGTAAGCAGTATTTGATAATGCTCGATGATTTAATCCGCTATAATTTGAGTAGTATTTTCAATATTTTTGATTATGAAAGCATTTCGGCTCATATGATAAAAATTACTCGTGATGCACAGCTCGACATTGATAGCGATATGAGTAAAAGCATGCTGGAAAAGATTGCTACTTCCGTAAAAGACAGACGTATTGGTGAACCAGTTCGGTTTGTTTATGATCAGCATATTGAAAAAGACACACTTAAATTTTTTCTTTCTAAAATGGGAATTGATGTTTCCGATGGCGTGATTCCGGGAGGAAGATATCATAACCGCCGTGATTATATGAACTTTCCAAACCTTGGACGATATGATTTGTTATATCCGCCAAGAGTACCACTTCCGGTGGAAGGTTTATCACTTGATGGTAGTCTTTTGAATAAAATTGCAAAAAAAGATTATTTGATTAATGCACCCTTTCAGTCATTTTCATATCTGATAAAATTTCTGCGTGAAGCTGCATTAGATCCAAAAGTAACTTCAATTAAAATCACTTTATATCGTTTGGCAAAAAACTCTCAGATTATTAGTTCACTAATAAATGCTGCCAAAAACGGGAAAAAGGTTACGGTTCAAATTGAACTTCAAGCGCGTTTTGATGAAGCCAGTAATATTTCTTATGCAGAGCAAATGCAACAGGAAGGTATCGAACTTATTTTTGGTATTAAAGGATTAAAAGTACACAGCAAAATATGTTTGATTGACCGAATTGAAGATGGAAAACTAAAGCGTTACGGCTTTATTTCAACCGGTAATTTCAACGAAAGTACTGCAAAAATTTATACCGATTTAACGCTTTTTACCAGTCATCAACAAATCCTTAAAGATGTTTCTAAAATCTTTGATTTCTTTGATGTTAATTACAGAATTCATCGATACAAACACTTAATAGTATCACCACATTATACGCGTTCAAAGTTCTACAAGTTAATTGAAAGAGAAACAAATAATGCCATAATGGGCCGTCCTGCTTACATTAATTTAAAAATGAACAGCATTTCGGATTATCCAATAATTGACAAATTATATGAAGCCAGTAATGCTGGAGTAAAAATAAAATTGCAGGTGAGAGGCATTTGTTCCTTAATTCCCGGTGTGAAAGGAATGAGTGAAAATATAGAAGCCGTAAGTATAGTGGATTATTTTTTAGAACATACGCGTTCTTTTATTTTCTGTAACAATGATGATCCTGAAGTTTATATTTCTTCAGCCGATTTTATGACGCGTAATTTAGATGGCCGCGTAGAAGTTACCTGTCCAATTTATGACGAAGAAATCAAAAAGCAAATTATTGACACTTTTAATGTAGGCTGGAAAGGAAACGTAAAAGCGCGTTATCATTCAGAAAAATTCGAAAACAAATACCGTGTTCGGGCTGAAGGTGAACCTATTTTCAGAGCACAACATGAAACCTATAATTATTATAAAGAAAGACTTGAAAGTAGCCAAAATCTGCCTTAGAAAATGCCCAAATAACCAAATAACCCCAAATGATTTCAATTAAAAAATATGCGGCTATTGATATTGGTTCCAATGCCATGCGATTGCTAATTACCAACGTTGTAGAACAGCAAGATAAGGAAACACAGTTTAATAAAAGTGCTTTGATTCGAGTGCCAATTCGTTTGGGACAGGATGCGTTTACTGTTGGTGAAATCTCCAACGAAAATATTGATAGAATGGTCGACGCCATGAAAGCGTTTAAATTGTTAATGAAGGTTTATAAGGTTGAAAGATACAAAGCCTGCGCTACATCAGCTATGCGTGAAGCTTATAACGGAAAAGAAGTTACTGAAATTATCAGAGAAAAATGCGATATAGATATTGATATCATCGACGGAAAAATTGAAGCCACAATTATTGCTTCTTCTGATTTACATGATTTTCTAAAAACTGACAAAACCTATTTATACGTTGACGTTGGTGGAGGAAGTACCGAATTCTCTTTGTTTGACGATGGTAAAATGATTGCATCTAAATCATTCAAAATTGGAACCGTTCGTATGCTTAATAATATGGTGAGTGATATCGTTTGGGAAGAAATAGAAAAGTGGATAAAAACCAAAACTGATGAATTTGATGAAGTGATCCTAATTGGTTCCGGTGGAAATATTAACAAGCTCTTCAAACTCTCAGGAAAATTACAAGACAAACCTTTATCATATTTTTACCTCAATACACAATACCAATATTTAAATTCATTAACCTATGAACAGCGTATTGCCGAACTAGCATTAAACACTGACCGTGCAGACGTAATCATACCGGCAACAAAGGTTTATCTCAATGCTATGAAATGGAGCGGAGCTCGTCAACTTTTTGTGCCAAAAATAGGTTTGGCCGATGGTATTGTAAAAGCTATGTATCAGGGGAAATTATAATTATGAAAACATTTAGAATCTTTTGCCTTTTGGCTTGCATAGTTATTTTAGGATTTCATATCTATAGTTTAGATTATGAGGATTTACGATTTAAAACTAATGAGTTTCATTATTTTGGCATTTTTGCTATGCTCTTTGTTGGTGTGCGCTTTTTATTAGATGTAGTTAAAGATATAAAGAGTAAAGAATAATTACTCATTTACTTCCAACCCAAACAAATTACGCATCAATTCTAAGTTGGGATTGAGTTCTGCCAATCGGTTGTACTTGTCTTGGGTAGTATAACTCTTTTTTAAGACCAAAGTTTCATTTACTTTCACATCAATAGTGATATCATGATTGTGCAATTTTCCACGTAAATAACCCAAAAGTTCAGGTTTTTCTTTTTCAAAATCTATTTTCGAACTTTCATTTGGTAACTCATGAATAATTGTAGTGCCTTCAAGAATTGGATCATTTATGGTTAACAAAGAAGATACGATGCGATAGCCTTTATCTTCCATGCGCTGTGCATATTTCAGCCATTGTTCCAACATTTCTGTTTCCGTAAACGGCTCACTGGCCAAATGCACCACTTCTTTTACAGTCGACTTTTGAGCTTCTGCCATTTCTTTCTTCGCCCGAATGCTGGCTAAAGACATTGAAGAAACCTTTGGTTGGTTGGAAGTAGTTACAGGTTGTAGGTTTTGAGTTGTATGTTCTACTTTATCTGTTGTATTTTCTGCGTTATCAGTTATAATAGGTTCATCAACTTTTTCAACGATTTCTTCAACTTTTTGATTTTCTTCAACTAATGGCTTTTGGCTAATGGCTGATTGCTGTTTTACTTCCGAAATAGAAAAGCTGTTATTACGATAGTATGTAGGTGGAATTATAAACTCAGACTTTTTTTTTTCTCCATCAAAACCGATGGAGCTTAATTGCATGAGTGCAAGTTCTACTAAAAGGCGTTGGTTTTGGGAAACCTTATATTTCAAATCACAATCATTAGCAATGTCAATTCCTTTCAGTAAAAAGTCCTGAGACACTTTTTGCGATTGTAGTCCGTATAATTTTTGCGCCGCTTCACCCATTTCCAACAAAGAAAGTGTTGCAGGGTTTTTGGAAACTAACAAATCTCTAAAATGCGATGCCAATCCGGCAATAAAATGATGTCCGTCAAATCCTTTAGATAAAATATCATTATAAGCCAGCAAGACTTCCGGGATTTTGTTTTCCAAAATCAAATCGGTCATATTGATATAGGTCTCATAATCTAAAACGTTCAAATTCTCAGTAACCGCCTGACGGGTTAAGTTGTTTCCGCAATAAGAAACCACACGATCAAATATGGATAAAGCATCTCGCATAGCACCATCAGCCTTTTGAGCTATAATATGCAATGCATCATCTTCAAATTCCACACCCTGACTTTTCGCTACTTCAGCCAAATGTTCTTTGGCATCTTTAACGGTAATTCTTTTGAAGTCAAAAATTTGGCAACGTGATAATATGGTTGGAATAATTTTATGTTTTTCGGTCGTAGCCAAAATAAATATGGCATGTTTTGGCGGTTCTTCCAGCGTTTTCAAAAACGCATTGAAAGCTGCAGAAGAGAGCATGTGAACCTCGTCAATGATATAGACTTTGTATTGTCCGGTTTGTGGCGGAATACGAACTTGGTCAATCAGATTTCTAATATCATCAACCGAGTTATTAGAAGCAGCATCCAATTCAAACACATTAAAAGCAAAATCTTCATTCGGGTCGTCATAACCTGGCTGATTAATTTTGCGTGCTAATATCCTAGCACAGGTTGTTTTGCCAACACCTCTCGGACCTGTAAATAATAGGGCAGAAGCCAAGTGATTACTTTCTATGGCGTTGAGCAACGTGTTGGTAATAGCCTGTTGGCCAACAACGTCTTTAAACGTTTGCGGACGATACTTACGAGCCGATACTACAAATTGTTCCATAGAATTTTACTGGATTACAAATATAGGTTTTGAAATATCAAATATCAAATTTTAAATATCAAATATATTTAAAATCTAATATTTAAAATCTAATATTCTACCTTTGCCCCGCAGACCGCCTTATCGTCCTAAGCAATTAGGGAGGAAAGTCCGGACACCACAGAGTAGCATATTGGGTAACACCCAACCGTCGTGAGGCGAGGACAAGTGCAACAGAAAGCAAGTACAGTTCGGCTGTAGTGAAACCAGGTAAACTCTATGCGGTGAAATTCCAAGTATATCGGCATTTAAGGATTACTCGTCCGTTGTCGAAGGGTAGGAAGCTTGAATCAATGAGTAATTGTTGGTCTAGATAAATGATAAGGGTTCACCACATCGGTGAATACAGAATCCGGCTTATAGGTCTGCTTTTTTTTATGAAACCCACAATTTTGTCATCTAAATAATTATTGACGCCTTTTGTCATGCTGACGAAGGAAGCATCTCAACAAACAATTTAAATTCATGATAGAATTTCAAGAAGGTTTTCACACGTATTATATCTATATACTAACTAACAAAGCAAAAACAGTTTTTTATATTGGTGTAACTAATCATTTAAAAAATAGATTAGCTCAACATAAAGAAAGTATTAATCCTAATAGCTTTACATCTAAATACAATGTTTATTATTTGTTATATTTTGAAAAGTTCACCTGGATTCAGGAAGCTATTGCAACGGAAAAAGAAATCAAAGGCTGTAGAAGGGAAAAGAAAATTGATTTGATAAAGACCATTAATCCTCATTTGGAGTTTTTGAATTATTTATTTGAATAGATGGTGGAGTTTCCTCCTTCGTCGGAATGACAAATTTTGGAGAGAAAAATTATTCCTAATCTTCTTCACTTTCAAACTGAAAGAAAGTAAACACCGAACCACCATAATTCTTTTGAAAAGAATAATTCGGCATTTGTTCTAGCTTGGTATATTTCGAATGTTCAACTACTAACATGCCTTCTTCGTCTAACAATTCTCTTTCAAAAATAAGCTCAACGATTTTCTCGAATTCCTTTTGCTCCATTCCATAGGGCGGATCAGCAAAGATGATATCGTAATTTCCAGTATGTTTTTCAAGAAATTTAAACACATCACTTTTTATTGCCGTAATATCAAACTCAAATTCTTTTGCGGTTTTCTTGATAAAGTTTACACAACCCATATCGCCATCAACACAAAGAATTGGAGAACAACCACGCGAACCAAACTCATAACTTATGCTGCCGGTTCCTGCAAAAAGCTCCAAAATTTTCAGTTCCGAAAAATTAAAATGATTGTTCAAAACGTTGAATAAAGCTTCTTTGCTCATGTCGGTTGTAGGACGAACGGGAAGATTTTTTGGTGGTGCTATTCTTCTACCTTTATATTTACCCGAGATGATTCTCATGAGTGTAATAATATAAAATGCTCGCGTTTTTCGGCATCGGTTAAATTGCTTTGCATAAAACTCACATCAAACAAATTGGTGTTTCGTACATATTTAAAGGCAATTTTATAAAGCGAATCAGCTTCGGTAATTTTACCTAATAGTTCCAATTTGAAACTCTCAGGATTAAGATGTAATTGTTCGGAAGTAAAAAGTATATAGTATATAAAATCTTCTGGAGTCTTATATTCAAAAGTATTATAAAGTAGTAGTTTTTGATTTTGAATAACCACAATTTCAAAATGGGCATCACTCAAATGGACAAACATTTTGGATTCTTCATTATTTTTGGAAATATCCAATAATTTTTTTACCAAAACGGTATTCGCGTGTTTGTAATCAAAAGTACCAAATTGATCAATGAAATAATTGTTAAGGTTCACATACGGAATATACACATTGTTCATCTCGTAAGTGCCCAATTCGTCATAAGCAAAGAAATCGGTTTCAAAAACCTTGGTATTGAATTGCAGATAACTACCTAAATAGTCTTCGTCAAATAAAGCTGCTGGCACAAAAGTCGAAAGATTATTACTGTGAATAATAACAACTTCGTCATAATTGGCTTTGAGTTCGGGATTATTTTGAAATGCTTCGGCAAATAAATCTTCTATTTTGGTAGTGAGTTGGACTTTACCCAAAACAACTTTTTGCAGCTTAGTGGCTCTGTTCGTGAGTGTGTCAAAGGTAGCAAAAGACAAGCCGTTCAGCGAAACCTGAATTGCCAGTTTTTGGTACATTTTGTCGATAACACTGCTGTTTTGCCACATATTATTTTGAATTAGTGCGGATGGCAAACTTACAAATTTATACTGAACTAGTTTCAGTATCTCTAACATTTTGCAAAGAGCTTCTATTTTCTTTTCTCTATTTTCTATATTCTATTTCACTATATTTGAAATCCAATTTCCAGCATAAATTCAAATGACTTCCAGCCAGTTTTACAGTGTGTTACAAAAACAGTTTCCGTTTCAACCGACAGTAAAGCAGGATATTTTTTTTCAAAAGATTGCCGATTTTTTAACCAATTCAAATTCAAACGAAATATTTGTGTTAAAAGGTTATGCCGGAACTGGAAAAACAACCGTGATTTCTACTATTGTTAATAATCTCAAAGAAATCAATAAAAAATATGTTTTGTTGGCACCAACCGGAAGAGCTGCTAAAGTCATTGCCAATTATTCTAACAAACCAGCATTTACCATTCACAAGAAAATCTATTTCCCGAAGAAAGGAAAATCGGGCGGTGTTTCCTTTACGATGCAAACCAACAAACACAAGAATACCATATTTATTGTTGATGAATCGTCTATGATTTCTGATGTGAATACAGAAGCCAAATTATATGAAAACGGTTCATTGCTCGATGATTTAATTTCATATGTATACAATGGACAGAATTGCAAAATGATTCTACTTGGCGATACAGCTCAACTTCCACCAGTTCAATTAGATGTTAGTCCGGCTTTGGATACTGAAAAATTAGCATTGCATTATAACAAAGAAATTTTTTCAATTGAGTTGGATGAAGTAATGCGTCAGGAAGAAAAATCTGGGATTTTGTATAACGCAACTGAGTTAAGAGAATTAATGAAAAGTAGTTTTCTAGATGATTTTAAATTCGACTTAAAAGGTTTTAAAGATATTGTTCGTTTGACAGATGGCTTCGATATTCAGGATGCCATTCAAAGTGCATATAGTAATTACAGTATTGAAGACACTTGTTTTATAGTGCGTTCGAACAAAAGAGCGAATCAGTACAATCAGCAAATTCGAACCAGAATTTTGGATAAAGAAAGCGATTTGTCGGTTGGCGATTATTTGATGGTTGTGAAGAACAATTATTTTTGGCTAAAAGAAACCGATGAAGCCGGATTTATTGCCAATGGCGATATTGTTGAGGTTTTGGAAATTTTTGGTTTCAAAGAATTATACGATTTCAAATTTGCCAAAGTTAAAATCAGAATGGTTGATTATCCCAATCAGAAACCTTTTGAAACCGTATTGCTTTTAGATACAATTACTAGTGAATCTCCGTCATTGACATTTGATGAAAGCAATCGTTTGTATCAGGAAGTGATGAAAGATTACGAAGGCGAACCACAATACCGCAAGTTTCTTAAAGTAAAAAGCAACGAATATTTTAATGCGCTTCAGGTAAAATTCTCGTATGCCATTACCTGTCATAAATCACAAGGCGGACAATGGAATACCGTTTTTATTGAACAACCTTATTTACCAAATGGTGTTGATTTAGATTATATCCGCTGGCTTTACACTGCGGTCACACGTGCCAAGGATAAACTGTATTTGATTGGTTTTAAGGATGAAAATTTTGTGGAATAGATTTATTAAGGAATTAATTATATTTGAATAAACTAATTTAAAATGAAAATCATTGCCGTAATTCCCGCCCGTTATGCTTCAACACGTTTTCCTGCTAAACTGATGCAAGATTTAGGAGGTAAAACTGTTATTCAACTTACGTATGAAGCAGCTACAAGTACAGGATTGTTTGACGATGTATTTGTAGTTACCGATTCGAATCTGATTTATAATGAAATCATCAATAATGGAGGCAAAGCTATAATGAGCATCAAGGAACACGAAAGTGGTAGTGACCGAATTGCAGAAGCAGTAGAAAATCTGGATGTGGATATTGTAGTGAATGTTCAAGGAGACGAACCATTCATTAACGCAGCTCCATTATCCAAAGTATTGGATGTTTTTAGAAATGATTTTGATAAAAAAGTGGATTTGGCTTCGCTGATGTTTGAAATAAAAGACAAAGAAGAAATTGAAAATCCGAATAATGTTAAAGTCGTAACAGATCAAAACGGATTTGCATTATACTTTTCGCGTTCCGTGATTCCGTATCCTAGAGATGAAAATGCGGGCGTTCGATACATGAAACACATCGGGATTTATGCTTTTCGCAAACAAGCGTTGTTAGATTTTTATCATTTACCAATGAAATCGCTCGAAGCTTCCGAGAAATTGGAACAACTTCGTTATTTAGAATTTGGAAAGCGCATCAAAATGGTTGAAACCAATCAGGGAAGTATTGGCATTGATACGCCCGAAGATTTGGAAAAAGCGAGAAAACTAATTTGATATTATTCCATCTCTTCATTATCAAAATAGCCCTTACTTTTTAATTTTGTAGAAAAGAAGTTCAAAAACAATACTACAAACGACAAGAAGAACATGGCTTGTATACTTACCAATACTTTTCCAAAAGTTGTTATTGGGTAATAATCTCCAAAACCGATAGAGTTTGAACTTACTATACTAAAGTAAACAGCATCAAACCAGTATTGGAAAGGCTGATTCATATTATTTCCATGACTATATAATACAGCAAACGAAAATACGATTTCCATATAATTAAAGAATAACAACAACATCGAACGTTTATAGGAACGTGGTCGAGAGAATAAATCAGAAGCAAAAATTAAAGTTGGTATGTACAAAACTGTTTCCAATAGCAAATACACCATTGTATAAAGAATGATATGATGGTATTGCCATTGATTTATTAAAACAAACAAAGGGAAAAGAAACTTTGCTAATACATAAATATCTAATGCTAAATCTTGATATTCATGACCTATTTTATTGGAAAAATATTTAATATAAACACCAGGAAATAATAATTGAGAAGACGAAAGAAACAATCGTACAATCTTTTCAATTCCATTATCAAATTGATGGTCATTGTTCCAAATAGCCCTAATATTTAAAATTCTTCTTTCAATTGGATTGAATTTTGGTTTGCTTTTTTCGGATACTTTCCCAATTAATAATTTTCTAAAAAATCCCATCAGCTTAGTTTTTTAATGGTGAATAATTCGTTATGTGTTTCTACTTTTGGGTACATTCTAAGAGAATAATCACCACCAAATTTTGATTTATATATAAGGTTTCTTTCTTCTTCTTTTTTGTTAATTACCATGGTATTGAATAAAATAAATCCATTCAAATTTAATAACGAATTGATTCGGTTAATAAAAAAATCTTCAAACAAAAAATTAGGCATCGTTGTGTCCTGAAATACATCAATAATAATTAAATCATATTTAAGTTTGGTTTTCAAAACATATTCAAAAGCGTCATCAATCACGATTTCAAGATTCAGAATTTTATCTAATTCGAAATAACGAATGGCAATTTCAACAACAGCTGCGTCAATTTCAACACCGGTAATTTTTCCTTTAAATTTGATTTCATCTGCCAAAGTTTTTATCACACTTCCGCCGGCAACACCAAGTACCAAAATACTTTCAAAATTTCGAATGCGTTCAAAACCAATATATTTTAAGCCTTTTCTGAGTATTCGCTGTAAGCTTCCATAAGAATAATTTGTGCTTTTACTGTCTAAAACCAATTCACCATTGTTCCAGGTTACTTCAAGCGATTTACTGACCAAAGATTTTTTTTGGTAAATGTTAATCGGAATAAAATAGCTAAACAGTTTTCGCACCATATATAATTATTTTCTCAAAAGTAAGACAGAAACACTAAATTTACGCAAAATAAACAGTATGAAGAAACGACTTTATAAATTTATTTTCTTTCGTTTACTTGGGTGGAAACTCATTGGTACGCTTGACGAATCAATTAAAAAGTGTGTGGTTATAGTTATACCGCATACCGCCAATGTTGATTTTTTTATTGCCTTATTAGTTCGTGGAATTATGGATGTTGAAATTAATTTTGTAGGCAAAAAAGAATTGTTTGCTTTCCCGTTTGGCTATTATTTCAGAAGTGTTGGCGGAGCACCATTAGACAGAAGTGGCGGAAAAAATAATGTTGATGCGACTGCTGAGGTATTTAATAAACATGAAATATTTCGCCTAGCATTATCTCCTGAAGGAACTCGAAAGAAAGTTACAGAGCTTAGAACCGGATTTTATTATATCGCATTAAAAGCCAACGTTCCTATACTACCAGTTGCTTTTGATTATGGTAAAAAAGAAGTGAGAGTAGGTAATCCTATTAATATTACAGGCAATTATGAAGAAGATATGAAAATCATTCTACCTCATTTCAAAGGTGCTACAGGAAAAATTCCTGAAAGAAGTTTTATAGTTTAATAACAATCAAATGAATTATTTGCAATTACATAAGGACTATAAGGAAGAATCTCTTTTTGGACGTTATATTACTCTTGAAGATATAGAATCATTATTAGCAAATTATAATGCCCAAGTTATTGGCAGGTCGGTTTTAGGAAAACCAATTTATAAATTACAACTTGGAACAGGTAAAATTAGAATTCTGATGTGGTCACAAATGCACGGTAACGAAAGCACAACCACTAAAGCTTTGTTTGATTTTATGAATTTGTTGCATTCCAATTCTGATTTAAGTATAAAACTACTGCACGAGTTTACATTTTGTTTGCTACCGATGCTCAATCCAGATGGAGCTCAAATGTATACTAGAGAAAATGCAAATGCAATTGATTTAAATCGAGATGCACAAAATCGTTCTCAACCTGAAAGTGTCATTTTACGTAATGTTTTTGATGAATTCAAACCTAGTTATTGCTATAATCTTCATGATCAGAGAACAATATTTGGTGCAGGAAACTCGGGTAAACCTGCTACAGTTTCTTTTTTGGCTCCAGCTTATAATGAAACTAGAGATGTTAATGAAGTTAGAACAAAAGCAATGAATGTGATTGTGGCAATGAATGAAACCTTGCAACAATTTATCCCAAACCAAGTAGGAAGATTTGACGATTCTTTTAATTTGAATTGTGTTGGAGATACATTTCAATATTTGAATATGCCAACGATATTATTCGAAGCCGGACATTTTCCGAAGGATTATCAGCGAGAAATTAGTAGAAAGTATATTTTTATTGCACTACTATCAGGATTGCAATATCTATACGAAAACGATATAGTTCACAACAAAATTGACGATTATCTGAAAATTCCGCAAAATAAAGTCGTTTTTTATGATTTTGTTTATAAAAATGTTAAAATAAATTATGAAGGTATTGAAAAAAAATGCAATTTTGCAGCACAGTTCAAAGAAGTACTAAATAATGGTAAAGTAACTTTTGAAGCGGTAATTGCTCAAATGGATAATTTAGAAAATTATTTTGGTCACATAGAAATTAATGCCAATGGCGAAAAGTATTATGATGACGAAAGTAATTTTCCTATTTTAGGGAAAAAAGCTAACTTTTATTTAGGAAAAAATATTAAAATAGTTAACGGTGCACAACTCAAGTAACTATTGCTTTGAACTTTAAACTAGTATTTTAATAAAAATATATTTTATGAGTAAGTTTAAATTAGACGAAGTAGACCACCAAATCTTAGACATGTTGATTGACAACACCAGAATTCCTTTTACTGATATTGCCAAAAAACTGTTGATTTCTGCAGGAACTGTGCATGTAAGAGTTAAGAAAATGGAAGATCAAGGAATTATTATGGGTTCATCATTGTCTTTAGATTATGAAAAATTAGGATACTCTTTTATTGCTTATGTTGGTGTATTTTTGAATAATACTTCACAAACAAAATTTGTTTTAGAAAGAATCAACGAAATACCTTATGTTACCGTTGCTCACGTAACTACAGGAAAGTTTAATATCTTCTGTAAAATTAGAGCAAAAGATACTAAACATGCAAAAGATGTTATCTTTATGCTTGATGATATTGAAGGTGTATATAGAACAGAAACCATGATATCATTGGAGGAAAGTATCAACGATAAAAAGCGTTTGATGCACACTATTTTTCAGGAATTAGACTAGTTGTCGATAAAATAAATATTAAAAACCTCATTCGCTTTAACGACTGAGGTTTTTTTGTATATTTAAAACTCAATCTTTTAGTCATGTATACTTTACCTAAAATTGAACGTTTTAACCAAAATGTGTTGTCAAAATACCACATATATAATAGTGTATTTATAACCTTGCCTTTTGATGCTATTGATAACACAGGTGTTTTGTTACCATTGTTTGCAGAAGTTTGTGATTCCGGTTTTAAAAAGAATTGGTCACCAAAACAGATAGTTGATTTTTTTGCCGAAAAGTATTTAGACATGGCTTCAGAAGAAACAAAAATAGATTTAATGTTTCGATTTATCCAATATGTCGAACGTCAAATTGTACTTTTTGATGCCATTGAAGATGCTGCTTTTCCAATTGTGAATAACTTGGAAGGCAGAGGTTCGTTACGCGATATAAAAGAAAAATCAGAAGCAAAAGACAAACATGAAGAACTGATAAAATTTCTCGAAAACTTTAGCGTCCGAACAGTTCTAACAGCACATCCAACACAGTTTTATCCGGGTTCAGTTCTTGGAATTATCACCGATTTGACCGAAGCTATTCGTAAAAATGATTTGTATCAAATAAAACAATTGTTGGCACAATTAGGTAAAACGCCATTCATCAAAAAAGAAAAGCCAACACCATTTGATGAAGCCGTGAGTTTAATTTGGTATCTCGAAAATGTATTCTATCAAACTATTGGGGAGATGATGCTATACATGCAAAAAAATATATTTAATGGCAATACTATAGAGAATTCAATTATTAATTTGGGTTTTTGGCCTGGTGGCGATAGAGATGGCAATCCGTTTGTAACTCCCGAAATTACAGAAAAAGTTGCAAAGCGATTGCGAACATCAATACTAAAATGCTATTATTTTGATATTAGAGTTTTGAAAAGAAAACTGACTTTCAACCAAGTAGATAGTATTATTGCTAACATAGAATACAAACTGTATCGTTCTGTCTTTTATTCTCAAGGCGAATTATTTATTTCTTTAGCCGAATTAAGTAATGAACTCAATATTGTAAAACAGATCATAATTAATGAGCATCAGTCACTGTATTTAGATGAAATTAATATGTTGTTGCAAAAGATAAATGAGTTTGGTTTTCATTTTGCGACTTTAGATATTCGTCAAAACAGCCGAATTCACAATGCCGTTTTTGATGATATTACTGCATTTTTGAAAAAAGAAAAAGCGGTTTATTTCCCAGAAGATTTTGAAACACTTTCTGAAGAAAATAAAATGGATTTCATTTCAAAACTTCATTTCGATTTAAGCAATCATTTTTTTGAAAATGAAATCACGCGCTCTACTTTGGAAACCATAAAATTGATGCGTGAGATTCAAGAACAGAACGGCGAAAAAGGTTGTAATCGTTATATCATTAGCAATAACGAAAGTGCTTTAAACGTAATTGAAACTTTTGCAATGTTCCGATTATTAGGTTGGGAAAATCCAACAGTTGATATTGTGCCGTTATTTGAGTCGGTAGACGATTTACATCATGCGAATGAAATCATGGAGCAATTGTATAAAAACAAGGAGTATCGAAATCATATTAAACATCGAAAAGACAAGCAAACTATTATGCTTGGTTTTTCTGATGGCACTAAAGATGGCGGCTATTTGATGGCCAATTGGAGTATTTATAAAGCGAAAGAAACAATCACAGAAGTTTCCCGAAAATATGGGATTAAAGTTATTTTCTTTGATGGACGAGGTGGACCACCTGCTCGTGGTGGTGGAAAAACACATAAGTTTTATGCATCTTTAGGTTCAACTATAGAAAATCAGGAAATACAGGTAACGGTTCAAGGGCAAACCATTAGTTCTAATTTTGGAACCTTGGATTCTTGTAGACTTAATTTAGAGAATCTTTTGAGTGCCGGAGTTGCAAATGCTGTTTTTAATAAGGATGAAAACAATCTTTCTCCTTCTGATCAATCAATTATAAACGAACTCGCAAATCTAGGCTATCAAAAATACCTGGATTTCAAATCCCATCCAAAATTTATTCCTTATTTGGAACAAATGAGTACATTGAAATACTATTCAAAAACAAATATTGGAAGTCGTCCTTCAAAGAGAAATGCATCTGAACAATTAAATTTTGCCGATTTGAGAGCCATTCCATTTGTGAGCGCATGGAGTCAAATGAAGCAAAATGTGCCTGGTTTTTTTGGCGTTGGAACTGCACTGAAACATTTTGAAGCTACGAATCAATGGGAAAAAGTGCAAAAACTTTATGACGATTCGTTATTCTTTAGAACATTACTTGAAAATAGTATGATGTCATTGGCTAAATGCTATTTTCCGTTAACAGCTTATATGAAGAATGATGCAGCATTTGGCGAATTTTGGCAAATTATCTTTGATGAATTTTCAGAAACCAAACGTCTCCTGCTTAAAATAGCCGGCCATAAAGAACTGATGGAAAATTATCCTGATGGGAAAGCTTCAATAGCAATGCGAGAACAAATTGTGTTGCCCTTGCTGACCATTCAGCAATATGCTTCGTCACAAATCAATGAAATAAAAAAGCATAAAAACGGTGACGAAAAATTGCTAACTGCTTACGAAAAATTGGTAACCCGCTCATTATTTGGGAATACAAATGCCAGCAGGAATTCGGCGTAATTGAGTTTTTTCAGATGGAAAGACATTAATTTATTGGACTAAAATATGCACAAGTGTATAATATTTGTGTACTTTAGTCTCGGTTTTTTAATGTTGGCAAAAAATCTTATATGAGTTAATATGAAAAAATACACACTTCTTTTTATAGTTTTAGCCCTTTCGTTAAACACTTTTGCTCAGAAGAGCAACAAAATCCCATCCGATATAAAAAAGGAAAAGGCAATACCAGCAAAGCCCACTAATCCCAAAGAAAAAGTTACTGTTCCGGCATTTACGAAAATAAAAATCATAGAAAACTATGAAAGAGTTTTGGAAAAAGGTTACAAAACCGAAGCCATGCTTCAGGTTGTAGCTGATTATCGTTTTTTTGCTGAAGATATGGTAGCGGCAGCAAAATGGTATGAACAATTATTTGAATTTTGCCCTGATGAATTAGAAGCAGTTTACTATTATAGATACGCCGAATCATTGAAAAGCATTGGTCAAACTGAAAAAGCAAAAGACATGATGGTGTTATTTCAAAGTAAAAAATCATAAATAAGAGTAAACAATTATACTAAATAATCAGTTCAATGAAACCATCCGATCTACAAGCTGATGAATTTGCAGGGCATTTTGGAACATATATCAATCAAGTTTCTAATGAATATACACTTGTTGAAGAACTTGAAATCTCAGTACATCGTTTTATAAAATTTGTTCAAAACATACCGTTGGACAAATTTGATTACCGTTACGCCGAAGGGAAATGGACTATCAAAGATATTATACAACACTTGATTGATGCCGAAAGAATATTTGGGTATCGCGCGTTGCGTTTTGCTAGAAATGACAAAACTCCTTTATCAAGTTTTGACGAGAATGATTATGTTGACGACGCTAATGCAAACCGAAGAAGCATTCAGGATTTATTAACAGAATTGGCTGTAGTGCGCCAAGCTACTTTATCTTTATACAAATCATTTTCACAAGATGAATTAGTTCGGATAGGAATTGCTTCCAATAAACCAATGTCGGTTCGTGCTATAGGTTTTACCATTATTGGGCATCAAAATCACCATCAAACAGTTTTTGAGGAAAGATATTTGTAGAAATTGTGAATTGAAAATTATGAATTACGAATTACGAATTTCATTCATTAATTACCGAAAGATAGTTCAATAAAAAACCCCAAATTCTATGAAGAGCGTGGGGTTATATTTTATTTTATAATTCGTAATTTTTACTCATCGTCATCTTCGTCTTCAACAAAGTTATCTGATATATCTAAATCATCGTCATCGTCTTCATCATCAACATCTTCAGAGCCACCTTTATCATTTAATAAATCTTCTTCTTCATCATCGTCATTTTCGTTTGGGGCATCTTCATCGTCATCTAATCCTTTAATTGGTTCAATAGGTTCAACTACTGAGTCAATATCTTCTTCGTCGTATTTTTCCATACGGCTAGCTAGTTTTGTACTAACTTTTACCAAGTAAATTGTGTCTTCTGTTTTAACTTCAACAGCTTCAATTAATTCGTTTTGGGCATTTCTAAAACGAATAATATCAGAGTCGTCGTAACCTTCAGGGAATTTATCTACTAATAAATTCAGAATGTCACCAGTTAGTTTAGCATAATCTACAATAATTCTTCTCATAAAAAAAATATTTTATAAATCTAGTAAGTAAGCAAAGATTAAAGGTACAACAATCGTTGCATCCGATTCAACAATAAATTTGGGCGTATGAATATCTAATTTTCCCCAAGTAATTTTTTCATTAGGAACCGCACCTGAATAGGAGCCATAACTTGTAGTCGAATCGGATATTTGACAAAAATAACTCCAAAATGGAACTTCGTGCATTTCCATATCCTGATACAACATTGGCACCACGCATATTGGGAAATCTCCCGCAATTCCACCACCAATCTGGAAGAAACCTAAGCCTTTTCCGGTTGAATTTTTTGGATACCAATCGGCTAACCACATCATATATTCTATACCACTTTTCATTGTGGTAGCATTAAATTCTCCTTTAATACAATAGGATGCAAAAATATTTCCCATAGTACTGTCTTCCCAACCCGGAACTACAATTGGTAAATTCTTTTCGGCTGCCGCAACCATCCAGGAATCTTTTGGATCAATTTCGTAGTATTGTTTTAATACGCCAGAATTAATCATCTGATACATGAACTCATGAGGAAAATAACGTTCTCCTTTTGAGTTGGCATTATTCCAAATGTCATATAAATGCGATTGTAATCTACGAAATGCTTCTTCTTCTGGAATACAAGTATCAGTAACTCGATTAAAATGATTTTCTAACAAATCCCATTCTTCCTGCGGACTTAAATCACGATAATTTGGAACTCTTTTATAAGAATTGTGAGCTACCAAATTCATAATGTCTTCTTCCAAATTAGCACCTGTACAAGAAATAATATGCACTTTATCTTGACGAATCATTTCCGCTAATGATTTTCCTAACTCGGCTGTACTCATTGCGCCAGCAAGAGAAATCAACATTTTACCATTGTCAAGCAAGTGTGCTTCGTATCCTTTTGCAGCATCTACAAGCGCAGCTGCATTGAAATGAAGGTAATGTTTTTCGATAAACTGACTAATTGGTCCTTTACTCATATTGTGTTTTTTAATCTGAATTTGTTCAGATTTCATTTTGTGATTTGTTGTTCAAAGAAAATCTATTTTTTTAAAACTTCAAACTCTTTTCACAATTTAATTTTATTAAAAATAACAAAGTTTCAGATGTTTGTTTTGAATGTTATTTTTTCTCGTATCCTAATATTTTCAATACTTCATCAGAAGTTTGTTGTTCTGAGAAAACCTCAGTTGCTAATATTCCATTTTCATCACGATCAATCAAAATATGTTTAGGTTGTGGAATCAAACAGTGATGTAACCCACCAAAACCACCTATAGTTTCTTGATAAGCACCTGTGTTAAAGAAACCAATGTATAATGGTTTTTCTTTATTGTATTTTGGCAAATACACAGCATTCATATGTTGTTCGGAATTGTAATAGTCATCGCTATCGCAGGTTAATCCTCCTAATAAAACTCTTTCATAAGTATCATTCCAACGGTTTACAGCCAGCATTACAAAACGTTTGTTAATTGCCCATGTATCAGGTAAAGTAGTTATAAAAGAACTATCAATCATATTCCAGTTCTCTCTATCATTTTGTTTCTTTTGATACAAAACCTGATAGATTGCTCCGCCAGATTCACCAACAGTAAACGAACCAAATTCGGTAAAAATATGCGGCACATCAATTTCAGCTTCATCGCACGAGATTTTGATTTGATTCACAATTTCGTCAATCATATATTGGTAATCAAATTCAAATGCTAAAGAATTTTTAATCGGAAATCCACCACCAATATTTAAGCTATCTAAAGTTGGGCATTCTTTTTTTAGCGCTACATATACTTTAATACATTTCACTAATTCATTCCAATAATAAGCTGTATCATTGATTCCGGTATTGATAAAAAAGTGTAACATTTTAAGTTCCACTTGTTTATTTTCTTGAATTTGTTTACGATAAAAAGGTACAATGTCTTTATAGCCAATACCAAGACGAGAAGTATAGAATTCGAATTTCGGTTCTTCTTCGGCAGCGATTCGTATTCCTATTTTGAATTTGCTATCAATAGCTTCTTGCAACAAATCTAATTCTTCGTAATTGTCAATAATTGGTATTGTTTTGTTGTAGCCGTTATTAATTAAGCGGGCAATATTTTCAATATATTGTTCTCTTTTGAAACCGTTACAAATAATGTAAGTGCTTTTGTTTATTTTACCTTGTCCTATTAAATTTTCTACAATATTAATATCATAAGCCGAAGAAGTTTCGATATGAATATTGTTTTTAAATGCTTCATTCATAATAAAACTAAAATGAGAGCTTTTAGTACAATAACAATAGTAATATTTTGCTTCGTACTTATTTTTTTCCATCGATTTTCTAAACCAAGCCTTAGCTTTATTTATGTTGTTGGAAATTTGTGGCAAATAAGTGAATTTTAAAGGTGTGCCATATTGTTCTACCAATTTCATCAAATCGATATTGTGAAACTGTAGGTGATCTTTGTTTAATGTGAACTCTTCCTGTGGGAAGTAGAAAGTTTGGTTTATTAAATCGAAATATTTAGTATTCATTAGAGATAGATAATTAAAGATTAAATCATTTTAAAAACAAAATAATCTAGAATTCAAACTCTAATATTAGCGTAAATAATAGGAAGTTTTTCTTGGAATAAAAATGTGATTGGCGAACACAAATCCATCATATCATTTTTGACTATATAAAAATGATTTGAAGTAGTAAAGAAATAAGTATTGATTCCTTGACTATAAATGCTGTAAACAGAAGTGTTGTCACTTTTTTTCATTAGGGCAAATGTAAAAAATAATATAATCGAAATGCAACTATTCGTATCAAAATAGTGTTAACTTTTGTAATCTGTAAAAGATTTAATAACTAATTCATTTTCAACCTCTTGATTAATTTTAATATTTCCAATTCCCTCAAGTAATGCAAATTGTATTTTTCCATATTCATTTTTTTTGTCGTGAATAAGTAAATCGATAATGGGGAGCAAGTCATTTTCTTCAAAAATTATGGTTTCAAAAACAGCGTTTATTGCGTTTTTAATTTCTAAATATTCAACTGCTGAAAGTAATTTTTTCTGCCATGAAATGTAACTTTCTAATATCATTCCTGCTGCAATGGCTTCGCCGTGTAGCAAAGTTTTTTTATTTTCATTTTCCAGAAAATAACTTTCAATAGCGTGTCCTAAAGTGTGACCAAAATTCAATGCTTTTCGTATGCCGTTTTCGGTTGGATCTTGCATTACGATTTCGTTTTTAATTTCAATAGAACGATGAATTAATTCGTCAAAATCAGCATAATCTTGATTACTTAATTCTTTGAATCTTGACCAATATTCGGCATCTGCAATCAAACCGTGTTTGAGCATTTCTGCCAAACCCGATCGCATTTCGTTTTTTGGTAAAGTCGCTAAATAATTGGTGTCAATCAACACCATTTTTGGTACATTAATAACTCCAATTTGATTTTTTAAATTACCTAAATCCACTCCGTTCTTGCCTCCAATGGAAGCATCAACCATGGCTAAAAGTGTTGTTGGAATATGAATAAAATCGATTCCTCTTTTAAATGTTGATGCTACAAATCCGCCAATATCGGTAATCACACCGCCACCAATATTAATTAGCAGACTTTTTCTGTCACCACCAAGTTCCGTTAGGGCTGACCAAATCTCGACACAAGTAGTGATGTTTTTTTCGCTTTCGCCAGGTTCTATTTCAATAATTTCGATTGTTTTTTCTGTAGCCAAAAAGGGTAAAAATCTAGATATGCAATACTCGTTGGTATTTGTATCAGTTAAAATAAAAATGGTTGAATAGCTATTTTCTTCAATAAATGTATTGAGAAAGTCATATGCTTTTTCGCTGAATAAAATAGGGTAGCCATTAGCGGTTAATGATTGCATCATTGTCTAAATTGTATTCAGCAAAATAATGGATTTTTTTTCTAATAATACAATAAGTTTTATTAATAGGTTTTTACATTTAAGTGATAAATAAGTTTTACATTTGTTTAACAATTACAAAAAAAGAATAAACAAAATGATGATAGACGCTAAAACTAATTTAGACTTGATAGCTATTGACCGAATTATTGAAATGGCTTGGGAAGACAGAACTCCCTTTGATGCTATTAAATTTCAGTTTGGCTTGGCTGAAGCTGATGTAAAAGTGTTGATGAAACGAGAACTCAAATTCAGCAGCTATAAACTTTGGAGAAAGCGTGTTGAAAATTGCAAGACAAAACATTTGGCAAAACGTATAAAAGGAATCGATAGATTCAAATGCAATATGCAACGAGCCATTTCCAATAATAAGATTTCTAAACGATAATTAATTAAATTAAAAATATGGAAAAAGAAATACCTGATAACATAGTGTTTTCTGATGTACATGGATATAATGCAAGTCTGTTGCCTTATGCAACAAATGTTGGTGCTCCTGTAATTAAAATGGATGATCTTGTTTCTTGGAAAAGTAGAGGAATTAGCGCTGTTAACAAAGAGTTTGAAAATAAGTTTAAAGAACTTAAAATGCAATATCAGAATTTAATGAACGAATACGAATGGAACGAATTAGTGTATGGTGCTAAGTTTTCATTCGAACCTGTTATTGGCGAAATTTATCACTTGTATGTTGGCGATGACGGAATTAATTTTCTGTCTCTTATTTCTCCCCAAGAATGGAATAAAGAACATATTGGTACTTTCAGATTGAATAGTGATAAAAAGTGGATTGTCTTGAATCAAAAAGACATTGTTTTTAAATAATTACAAATACAAAAAATGATACAAAAATATTTTTCTTTTGATTCAATAATGGCAATGGAAAAACAAGAACGGGTCCATTTTGTTAATAGTTTAGGAGGTTTTAAAAGTGTTTCTTTAATTGGAACTACTGATAATGAAGGAAAAACAAATCTAGCTGTTTTTAGCTCTTTGGTTCATATTGGAGCCAATCCGCCATTAATTGCCTTAATTTTTAGACCAAGTCCGCCAGAGCGAAACACGTTGAATAATCTGCTTGAAACCGGTTTTTATACCATAAATCACATCAACCAAAATATATATAAACAAGCACATCAAACTTCGGCAAGGTATGATGTAGCTATTTCTGAATTTGACGAAACTGGTTTAACACCTGTTTTTAAAAATGAATTTAAAGCCCCGTTTGTTAAGGAAAGTTTGGTACAAATTGGAATGGCTTTCAGAGAAAAAATAGACATCACAATAAATAATACTATTATGATTATTGGTGAAATTGTTCAGGTATATTTTCCTAAAAATTGTCTTGCTAAAGATGGTTTTATCGATTTAGAAAAAGCGAATACGATTACATGTTCTGGTTTGGATAGTTATCATAAAACCATCCAATTGGATAGATTGAGTTATGCCAAACCCAATAAAGAATTAACATCAATACTCAAAATTGATTAAAAAGGCCATAAATATTGTTTGGTTTAAAAGAGATTTGCGATTAACCGATCACGAGCCTTTATTTCACGCACAACAATCGGATTTGCCTATTTTACTGCTTTATTTTTTCGAACCTTCTGTTATGTCATATGATGATTCAGATGTAAGACATTGGCGCTTTGTTTATGAATCAATTTTAGATATGCAAACCAAATTAGATTCGGTTGAAGCCAAACTCTATTTTTTTCATAATGAAGTTTATGATGCTTTCGAAGAAATTACAAAAGAGTATATAGTTAAAGCGGTCTACTCTCATCAGGAAATTGGTAATAAAATTACCTTTGACAGAGATATTGAAATGCAAAAGTTCTTTACTGAAAATGCAATTGAGTGGAAGGAATTTCAACTTCATGGTGTGATTCGGAAATTAAAATCAAGAAAAGATTGGGACAAACGATGGGAAAATGTGATGCGAGACATTCCCAAAATAATTGATTTAAATTCTTTAACTATCGAAAAATTAGATTCCGATTTATACAATAAATTAAAAGGAGAACATCTA
>Ga0315902_10002588_pt1 | contig 27959 bp, 25 predicted proteins | sample LakEriMetagenome_9_FD_203523 | JGI IMG/M metagenome (GOLD analysis project Ga0315902, IMG submission 203523) | Freshwater fungal communities from buoy surface, Lake Erie, Ohio, United States - Buoy 12 MA117 | ecosystem: Environmental > Aquatic > Freshwater > Lake > Lake biofilm | place: USA...
CAGATACAGAAATAGTAAGTGAATTAGAATACGATGATGGTTCGGACGAGCCAAATACCTCAAATAACCTAATAACGGTAAGGTATCTGTACTGTAACAATTGTGGGGAGAAACATTTCTGCTAACGTAATGTAGGTTGGTGAAGTTTACGGATTAAAAAGAAAGATTATGGTAAGAAATGAAATATTAGATGACCTTGAAAAACTACAAGACGAAGCCTATGAGCAAGGTTTTATGGGTAGTAATGAGCGTGAATTATTCTTACGTGAAAGTATTGCTGATTACATACTAAGTAAATTGCACCAACCTACTGTTAGCGGTGCGGTTTGCAAACATCAGAACACAAGTATAAATCCAACGTGGCAAGTAGGAAGTAGCACGAAGGTATGTGATGATTGTGGAAAAGAACTTTAGCAAACTGACGGCTAACGTTTTTCAGCTATGCCCAGTTGGGCAATTAATAGCACAAAATTATCAAATTATAAATATTTTAATAAAATGGAAGAAACTTTGAAAAATAACGAAACTGACCAATTGGGTATAGGTGCTGTTAGCAGTAGTGCTGACTTTTGGAAAGATGCACAAGAATTTTTAAAAAGCCAACTACCACCCGACTTTGAAGATAAGCTAAAGCAGTATGTAACAGACAAAGGTTACAACCAAAACGAATTTAGGCTTTTTAAAAATATGCTTGAAGAAGCTATTAGGTTTCACGGAACTATACTTTTGCTAAAGCATTACTGCTAACAGTCGCATAAGCGATCGCTTTAGTGTCGCTTATGCTTTGTTATAAGATGTAAAAATTTATTAATATAATAAACACAACAAATGAGATTAAAAGGAAACAAAAAAGGAATCAGTCTTACAGTGACTAAGATTGCAAAGTACAGAAGAAGAGAGCAAGTTATTGCCATGGAGGACGGCACAAAGAAATTAATCCTCCACTATGATCTACGTAAATCAATATAAATCAGTAATATGAGTAACTACAAGTTGACAGGAACTGTAAAGTTCATCGGAGACACTGTGAAGGTGTCCGAAAAGTTTTCAAAGCGCGATCTAGTCGTATCAGACGGTGATGCAATGTATCCGCAGGTAATCTCTTTCCAGGTGACGCAAGACAAGTGCGATCTATTGGACACAATTATGGAAGGGCAGGAAGTCGAAGTGTCTTTTAATCTTCGTGGTCGTGAGTGGACGAGCCCACAAGGAGAGACCAAGTACTTCAATACACTGGAGGCATGGAGAATTGATACCGTTGGATCAGCGCCAGCGCCAGCCCCTACCATCGACCTTAGCGCACCAGATCCGCTAGGAGATTCAGAGGAAGAGGATCTTCCGTTTTAGTCAAATTAAATTAACCAACCCCCACCAACACGGTGGGGGTTATTTTTCCTAATGCCCATGATAACATATTTCAAGTCAGTAATAGATACATCTCAAGCATACCACAGGGAAGTATCTTCTGCCATTACTCGTATCAGAGATGGCTCATCTAAGGCGTTGGTTGAAAGAATTCGTGTAGAAAGCGATAAGGATAGGAGGAACCTGCTCAAGAGACAGCTTCCAGCTATATGCTTCAGCGGAAAGTTCACGGCACGTTCGGCATCTGCTTGCGTTGAGCATAGCGGTTTAATATGTCTGGACTTCGATGGATTTGAATCCGATCTGGAGATGGCTGAGTTTAGATTCGATCTGACTAGTGACCCTTACTCATATGCTGTCTTCACATCGCCATCTGGTGATGGTCTAAAGGTAATCGTGAGAATACCGAAAGATATAAAGAACCACAAGAACTATTTTCTGGCCTTACAGAAACACTACAATAGAAAGGAATTTGACGTTGCATGCAAGGATATTTCCCGTGTTTGTTACGAGAGCTATGATCCAAACATATACATAAATGAATCAAGCAAGATTTGGGAAGAGGTCCATGTCGAGACGATGGATATCAAGAACTCTACTCCTACAATTAGACTGGAGAACGAGACGGAGATCGTCAAGCGTCTACGTATATGGTGGGAAAAAGAATTCGGCATGGTGTCAGGGAGTAGAAACAATAACCTATTCGTACTTGCGAAGGCGCTTAACGAGTTTGGTGTACCAGAGACAACTGCTAGGGACATCATGCTTTCGTATGATACAGCTGGCGACATGGAGAGGGAGATACCTACGATCGCTTGGAGTGCCTATAAGGATAAAGCTGCGCATGGCACAAAGTTCTATGAAGACACTGAGAAGATAGACGCCATCAAGCAGATGGCGAAATCTGGAACACCTACTGAGGACATCATACAGATATCGAAAGATATCGACGTTGAAGTCGTTCAGAAGATCGTTAAGGATGCAGATGAGGGTCCGTCCATATTCTGGACCAAAAACAGCAAAGGTGCAGTAAAGCATATCAACCACCTATACAAGGAGTACCTTGAAGGTCTAGGGTTTGCAAAGTACTATGTTAATGGTGGAGATATATTTGTATTCGTGAAGGTCAACAACAACGTAATCTCTGACGTTACAACAGATGAGATACGGGACACGGTGCTAAACAAGTATCTGTACAAGTTGCAAGACAAGTCTATCTTTAACTACTTTGCTGACCGCACAAAGCTATTCACTGAAGATCACCTGTCCTTCCTTCGATCGATTGAGCCAAAGGTCATGAGGGACACAAAGGACATGGCATATCTGTACTTTAGGAATTGTGTAGTTAGGATCACTGCAGGTGGGTACGAGACCATCGACTACATGGATATAGATGGATACATATGGGAGAAGCAGAAGATAGACAGGGACTTCATCGTTGGAGATCATTCTCAGTGTGTGTACAAGCGTTTCATATCAAGGATAGGTGGTGCTGACAGCGACAAGGTTAGCTCCATAGAGAGCACGATTGGGTACCTGATGCATTCATTCAAGCCACCACACAAGTCACCAGCTGTTATATTAAATGACGAGGTGATATCAGACAACCCTAACGGTGGTAGTGGTAAGTCCCTATTCATGGATGCCATCGCAAAGATCAAGAGGACTGTTGTGATAGATGGAAAGATGTTCTCATTCTCCAAGTCGTTCCCTTATCAGAGGGTGTCAGCAGACACACAGATGCTGGTATTTGACGATGCCCAGAAGAGCTTTGACTTCGAGCGGTTGTTCTCCGTTATTACTGGAGGAATAACACTAGAGAAGAAGAACAAGGATGAGATACATATACCATTCGAACGATCACCAAAGATTGTAATTACAACCAACTATGGTGTCCGTGGGTCTGGAGGATCGTTTGACAGACGTAAGCACGAGCTGGAGTGGACCGCTCATTACAACAAGGACTTTACACCTTACGATGAGTTTGGACACTTCTTCTTCAGCGACTGGGATAAGAACGAGTGGACAAGGTTTGATAACTACATGGTTAGCAACATTCAGCTGTACCTACAGAAGGGTCTAATGCAGACAGGATTCAAGAACATCAAGCTTCGTAACCTAGTGCAGAGTACATCGTTTGACTTTGTTGAGTGGGCTAAGGATCCGATGAACGATCTGACTAAGGCACTGACAGAACACTATGCAGCTTCTGTATACAACGGATTCGTTGAGGCTAACCCAGACTACGGTCCTAGAGGAAGGTTCCCCATACTACAGAGGAGGTTCTACAAGTGGCTCGACCTTTACGGTGAGTATATGTACAACACATCACCGAAGAGATGGAAACCTACAGAAGGTATGAAGATCTTGTGGAATGTAAAGTTACCAGAACAACTAAACATGTTTAAGGATGCTACGACAGTACCAGATAACAGCAACACAGCAGATTAGCCAAGGGTGGAGGGATCATAGACGTCAAGTCTTAGCCCTCCCCACTGGTGCTGGGAAGACCTTCACGTTTAGCTTCATGGCTAAACTTGCTGCGGAGAGGGGCAAGACGGTAATCATATTAACGCACAGGACGGAGCTATTCGATCAGACCTATAAGACGTTTGAAAGGATAGGTATACATCCACTGATAATAGGTCCAGACAGCCCATCTCCAACAGTGTACGAAGGCGTATTCGTTGTGATGGTTGAGACGCTGGGTAGAAGGGAGTCGCTACTGGAGAACATACGACCAGACCTTATCATAATCGATGAGTGTCACGTAGGTAACTTCAGTAAGATCATAGACATCTATCCAGAATCCTATGTGTTGGGAGTCACAGCTACACCAGTGGGAAAGCACTTCGAGAAGTACTACACAAGTATTGTTCAACCAATAGATACTCCAGACCTTATACGTGATGGATTCCTTATGCCATACAAGGCGTATCAGATGGCTGATGATTTTTCGGATCTTTCCCGTGGTGTTAGCGGTGACTACTCAGAGCGATCGCAGTTCAACCACTTCAACAAGTCGAAGCTATATGATGGGCTTATAGACGAATGGAGGCGAAGGTGTGAAGGAAAGAAGACTATAGTGTTCAACTGTAACATCGAGCATTCTAATGCGATGTCAGAGCGTTTCAATGCTTGCGGAATAGAATCGTACTCCATCACATCTAAAACTCCTAAAAATGAACGTGAGGAGATACTGGATAGGTTTCACTGCGGTGAGTTCATGGTGCTTAACAATGCATCCATACTTACAGCTGGTTATGACCACCCACCTATAGAATGTGTGATACTCAACAGAGCGACAGACAGTCTTCCGTTGTTCCTTCAGATGATCGGTAGGGGATCTAGACCAAGTGATGGGAAGTCGTTCTTTAGTGTACTCGACTTCGGAGGCAACCACACCCGTCACGGGATGTGGTCACAGCCAAGGGAATGGTCACTCAAGCAGAAGAAACGAAACAGTCTAGGAGCAGCAGTGGTAAAGGACTGCCCTAAGTGCGAGGTGATGCTTGTGGGGTCAGCCAGTGTATGTGAGTACTGCGGATACGTATTCCCCGTGATTGTGAAAGATCTTAGGACTGGCGTTATGGTAGAGTATTTCGAGAAGGACATACCTAACAAACCGATGAAGGATTGTACCCCAGATGAGTTGGCTGTACTAGTGAAAGTCGGCAAGGTGGATAGAAGAAAAGCTACAGCGTACATGAGACGCCAGGGGATAGATAAGCTAGGTCAGTTTGGTCGTGAGCTTGGATACTCTACTGGATGGGCTTGGCAACAAATGAAATTTTTAAAGAGATGAAACACTCAGAAGATCGAATACAGCAAGAGTCTATCCTATGGTTCCGTAATACGTTCTGCCTAGCACACCACGAACCGCGCTACCTTATGTACTCCATACCAAACGATGGTAAGGATATGATGGAGCAGATGCGTAAGAAGGCGACAGGTATGCTTCCAGGAGCATCGGACACGGTAATTGACTTTGGTTTTACCGTCGTATATTGCGAGTTCAAGGACGATCGTGGAACACAGAAGGAAGCACAGAAGAAGTTCCAGCAGAGGGTTGAGGCACTTGGTCGAGAGTACTGGCTGGTTAGAGATTTAGAAACGTTTAAAAGTAAAGTATATGGAATATTGGACAGAAGAGAAGCTTAGGATAGAGAGGGCTATTGAACGTGTGACCATTGATTCGATTAATCGTCAGATACAAACAATGAATGACCTGCTGTTAAAGCACAAAGATCGGCTAGAATACTTAATGTCGATTAGTAATAATCAGACTAAAATTGATTTTGATGAAAACGACACTAATCAATACTAATGTCCGTGATCTAATCAAAGCTTTCGACCTAGACGAGCCTAAGATGCACAATATCTTAGTTGACGAATTCGAGCTTGATAATGGTAGGATAGTAATTTTATCAGCAAAAGTCTTGGATGATAACTTTAATGTTAGTAGATTAGCAGACCAATCGAAGCTGATTGATTTTTTACCACAATGTAATATAGTATTCGCATGTACAAGGGAACAGAAGTAATAAAGGAGATGATCTCTCTTGGAATGAAGAAGAAGGACATCCAGAAGCGTTGTAGGATAGGCGACAGGAGGTTCAACGCTATATTCAAGTATCATATGAAGTACACACTTCTAAGTACTACTGGAGTAGTCTTCGGATCGAAGACCGTCCCATACCATGATTGTGAAGATATGTATGGGGTTGTTCCTGCGTATAGTTATAATGAATTAAGTTTAAATGAAAAAGAGTTTTATGAGAGTAAGAATTAAAGATATGTGTGAATACGTTATTGTATCTAATGTCGATGACGTGGTGCAAGCGAGAGTATGTAAAAATGCACCTGGTGCAGAACTTTATGTCAACATTTATGATGATAAGTGGCAGTGGTTATTCTTCCCTATAACTGCATATGAACTTCATGTAGATCCAGGCGATACTGATCAGCATTACGACAACACAAACGGTAGCTTGTACAAGTTTGCTGAAGATCACGGCCTTAATGCATATGAATTCGATATAATTAAACGGGTGGTAAGATGCCGTAAGAAGTGTCAGTTCAAGGAAGACCTTGAGAAAACAAAAAGAGTAATTGATTTATACCTAAAAGAATTTGAATTATGAGTAACCCAACAACATCACAGAAATACCTTGCACTGGCAACGGTACTTCCAACAATCGCAGACTTCATTGAAGATCTGAAGGACACCAATGTGTTTCGGCATTCAATGGCGCAGAAGGCTAACCTACTGCTAAACGAGATACGAAGAGCAGATAATAAGTTCTTTGAGGGACTTGAAATGGAGGAGAAGAAGCTCCTTGCGGACCAACAGCATAATGCTGGCCTAGCATTTAGACAGTGGGTGGCTAACGAGATGGTTGATGTTAATGGATAGCAGGTCGCTATACATCTCCGATATTGTCGTAAGAGCTAGGAGAAAGAGAGACATTCGAATTACAAAGCTATACAACCATCCAGTTATACTTAATGACGAGACATTCAAGATACCAGGTGACATCCTTACATGGGAGCTAAGGTCGCTCGTAAAGAAGACAATCGACAGCAAGAAGTTTCCAGAGTTTACATACGAATACGAAATTATTAACCCTAAATTTTCATCTAAGCTTTATGAATCTAGTAAATTTAAGAAAGACCCTTAAGAACCAACTTAAGTACTTCGAAAAGAAAAAAGATCAACAAAAGGTTGATAAAATCAAAGAAAGAATTGCTAACCTAAAAAATAAGTAATACATTTGCCATACTAAATCAATTAAGTATGGCAAGTGTAGTTAACTATGTCAACTCAACAATGGACGAGATCTATGAGCATTGTACAGACCTGTACGAAGCCATGATGGACCTTGATACTAATACTATCAATAATACTATCAAAGATCTGAAAAAGTGCCTGAGTGACATTCAAAAAACATACCGAGATGAAGAAATCACTGATAAAAAGTAGGGCTATCGCTCTACACGAATCTGGAATTGATAATAAGGTTGAGATCGCTAGGATGATCTGCAAAGAAGGCAACCTAGAGTACAGCGACTCTATTAGAATAATGGTTAACCGTACTATACGGAAACACATGGCTCTAGATAACGACATTATAGCAGAGTGCGAAAAGAACGGAATAGATCCGAGCGATGTTAAGCATTACTGGTACAAGGGTCAGCACTATTCTATTAATGTTAGAGGAGAAAATAATGAGTTTAAATATGAAGACTTTAAGAATGACCTTATATCAGAAATTTCTAAGTGGAGCCCGAATTATGAGGAGGTTAGCAGAAATAAATCTAGCGATCCTCATTGTCTTGTTTTTTCTCCTGCAGATATTCATATTGGTAAGCTTTGCTCAGCTATTGAAACTGGTGAGGCGTATGACCAACAGATCGCGGTACAGCGTGTAAGAGAAGGTCTACACGGAATACTGAAGAAGGCAAATGGTTTTGATATAGAGAAGATTATCTTTATTGCTGGAAACGACATACTTCATACAGATACACCTAGAAGAACTACCACGTCTGGTACTCCACAGGATACTGACGGTATGTGGTATGAAAACTTCTTAACTGCAAAGAAGTTAATGGTAGAGGTGATAGAGACCTTGGTTAAGGTTGCTGACGTTGAGGTGCACTACTGCCCTTCAAACCACGACTACATGTCTGGATTCATGCTATTCGACTCTATCGCAGCGTGGTTCAGAAGGCACTCACAGATATCATTCTACGGAGACATGGCTCACAGAAAGTATACCATATATGGGAACAATCTTATCGGAATGACTCACATGGATGGTGCAAAAGTTGTAGATCTTCCTCTTCTTATGGCTCATGAAGCCTCCGCATGGTGGGCTGAATGTAAACATAGATACATATATGGTGCACATTTACACCATAAGGTTGCTAAGGACTACATGTCTGTATGTGTTGAAGTACTTAGATCACCATCTGGAACCGATAGTTGGCACCATAGAAACGGATATCAGCACGCTCCAAAAGCACTAGAAGCTTTTGTACATCACGAGGATCACGGACAGGTCGCACGTTTAACTCATATATTCTAATGAGACTAATAGAAAAAATCTTTTACTACGGAGGAATATTATTTTCCTTCGTAGTTATGGTAGCTATGATTAAGCTATTCAGATACAACCAGGAGACAACTGGCACATGGTTCGCCATAGCTATGGCTGTACTCGGAATTGCAACGTTTGTGCTTACTATTTATCACACTATAATAAACAAGAATCCATGGAGTGGGCGGTAGTTTCTTTTCTTATATGGATATCGGCAGCTGCAAAAGCTACGCAAGATATCTTAGCACATAAGTTCAGCTGGTCGGTGTTTAGAAATCTGAACGAAGACTGGTGGGACCCAACGTTCTCATGGAGGAACAAGTATAAGTACAATAATCCATCTATGGGATCTAAGTTCTTATTCTCTACCAACATCCTTGTATTCCTAACAGACGCATGGCACTTCTTTCAGTGGGTACATAATATAACTCTATGGACCGCACTATCTGTAATCGGATGGCATGCTTGTGAGCTACAGCTTATTGGATTCCTAATGATTGTGATTTCTGCGCGAGTGATGTATGGTGTAGTGTTTCAGTTGTTTTATAGTAATCTTTTGGATGACTAGTATGAAGGTATATGTTTTGAGTGTAGTGACAGATGATTACTATAAGTATGAAGATTATTATGGCGTGTTCTCAAGCGAAGATAAAGCTATAGAATATGCCAAATCTGAAAGGCCAGAGTTGAAGATATACTCTATTGATGAGATAACATACAAAGACTATTCATACTGGGAAATAAACGAATGGTTATTAGATAAACCATTGGATGACTAAGTAAAAAGCCCCATCATTACGGTGGGGCTTTTCTTTTTACTCTCTTTTTTCTTTCAGCTGAGGTATCTCTCCAGCTTGTATCGATCTGATATCTTTCTTACTCATATTTCCGAAGTCTATCATTGATGTCCTTAGATCATCTGGGTTAACCCCAAGTCTTTCAGCAGAGTCGTAAATTCTTATCATCTCTTGATATATTTCATCTAAAGCTTCTTGAGATCTATTATACTCCTTATTAACTTTTGCATCTGAAGCATCTTCATCGTAGAATGCAGAGTTGTATATTTTTTTAGCGTTCTTAATTCTTTCAGATAGGTCTTTAATCTTGAATCCAAACTGCTCATTTACATCTACATCATATACTCGGTATCCAGTGAGATTAGCTGTAAGTTCTCTAGCCTTATCCTCTGATGCGTAACCTCTTCTAATCGAGGATATTGTACCTGGCTCTACTACTTCATATATGTATTTTGTTACATCAAGTCCAGTGTCAAACAAAGATGCCTCTGGATTAAATATACTCCTACCGTACTTATCTTGATTATTTCTAAGGTCAAGTATAGCGGATGTTGTCATTTCTTCACCGATAAAAGGCTCTATAAATCCACCCAATGCATTTATTAGCCCATCTACTGGATCATCACTTAGAAAGAATGCATTCATCGCCTTCTTAAGTCCACCGTGTGGATCCGTAGCGCTAAAGTCAATATACTTTATTTTTCCGTTTCCAACTTCCAAAATCATCAAATCTGAATTCTTTGACCAAGGGGCAATAAATTCTCGTATATCCTTATCCTTCTGTCTTTCATCATCATCATCAAAAAGATATCCCATAAGTCCAGTGAAACCTGTTCCTGCAGCCATTGATAGATATCCAATAACAGCAGACTTAGTAGCTATATATGTTGTTGCACCCACAAGTCTCTTGGCTCCAATCTTTTTTATCTCCGAATTTTCAGATGATAATTCTTGTTTAGCAAGGGCCATTGTATTCCACATGGTTCTATATGCTTCAGCCTGGAATGATACGAAGTTACCCATAAGAGGGAATCGGCGTATAAGCTGTATAGCTTCTGGTATTCTGTCATATGTTGGATAAACATTTTTGACTATTTCAGATGTAACATCGTCTACTTCTTTTTTCTGATCTGCCGTAAGGTCTTTGTACTTTTTACCAAACATAGCCTCAGAATATCTAGCAGATTCGTTCTCATAAGCCACAATCTTAAAGAAGTCATCTTCAGCTTGGTACCAATCTTCTGCTCGTTTCTTAGCTCTAAGAGCCTTTCTTTTTACTTTCTGACCAAAATTAAGATCCTTATTACTAAGTCTCTCAGCCATTGCATCATCCCAGTTAGCATCTTTAAACATATCTCGTATCTCCCCAAGACCAGCTGACTGCTTTACGATTCCAAGTTTTATATACTTGTCCATCATCTCTCTAAGCTCTTGGTTGCTCTTGTTGAATAGGTCGTTCCTTACAGAGTTATAGGCCTTAGATATTGCACTTAAATCCGCATGTGAGTTCATCCATACAAAACCAACGTTACCAACAACGTTCTTAGCGTGAGTAGCAACTGATCCTATGGTCTTATTCCATTTAACAAATGATTGAACCTTCATATACAGCTTCATCAACTCAGAGGTAGCGCTAGGTTGCTTTGAAAAAGCATCAGCGATCTCCTTAGTGGTATAAAGACCATTAAGTGGGTTCATTGTTTCGCTACCTTTAGCTGCTATCTCCGTATTGAACTCCTTCGGTCTTCTTGGATCGTTCTTCTCGTAGAAGAATTTACCAAGTCCGCTATTCCTAACCTCAGTCAAGAACTTGTGATTCTCAGCAAGTGCAGAAAGTTTAAGTACTGTTTGAGCATAATTAAGCCCTGGATCTGAGTACTCACCCATAAGCATTCTAATCTCAACGGGGATATCCATTCGCTCCTTAAGTACGGACAAGTTCTTAGACCCTTCCTTACCACCCTTTGCAAACATAGATTTATCGTCCTTTGTAAGGATAAGATCTATCTCTGCATCAACTCTTTCATCGAGAAGCTGCTCAACATCCATCCCCTCCTTCTGCGCCATCTCAGTAGCCCAAGGTCTATACTGCGCACGAAGATAATTCTTTGCTTTCTGTAGGACTTCCTTCGACACTTCTTTCTTCCAGTTGTCACGCTCATATACAGCGTATGACCTTGTTAGGTATGATCCAAGGTTCTCAGCAATCGTTGCTATCTGACTTTCTTCAATAAGGCCAGAAGCTATAAGTTGACGAGACAATCCGTCAATCTGGTTACGCATTGAGTTAGCTATAACCTTAAAGTCTTCCTCAAGCTTAACATTCTTATCCCCACGAAGGTATGCATCGAAGTTCTCTAAAAGAACGTCCTTATCACCCTTATACGCTTTGTACAATCTATTGAAGTCCTTTACGTTTCTATCAACCATGTTTAAATGGTAGGCTATATTAGAGTCCTTCTGTTCTTTTAATTTAAATACAGATCTAGGAAGGAACGATCTAGCTGATAACATCTTTCTCTTGAATGACTTAATAGAGTTAGATATAACCCTACCTTCTCCCTTAACGAAGATACCTTCTTCTGTCAAGTTGTACTCAACAATTGCATCAGAAATCTGCTTGTCTGTATATCCATTGTCAACTGCGTACTTTCTAATACCAGCATCTGACAGTCCGAGCTCTCTACCCTTCTTTACAATCTTATAAAGCGTGTTATCCTTCTTCTGTTTTTTCGAAGACAGCTCTTGTGCATCGTTGTCAATTTGTTTTCTAGTGGTTACAGTCTTCTTTATACTTCTTGGACTCCTGTCTATATCTATCTTTCCACTTACCCTGTCTCCTTTGTACGTCAATACTGAACCATTAACCTCAGTAATAGTCGCATTCACTCCAAACACCTCAACACTATCACCTACATTATAAGTTTCTACAGCCCTTTCCTTTAATTGAGTGTTTGTACTTTCTGGTGAAAGCTCCAGTGTAGTCTGCGCTCTGTATTCATTATTTCTCCAAGGAGCAACGACCATTTCATATCCATTCTCATTTGCAACTTGAGTTATGAATGCAAGCTGATAATTAGGATTAAACGCCTGCCCTGGACGAGCCTTTTCAAATCTCTTATTAGCCTCACCTAGTAAGTTGTCTGGATCTTTGTAAAAGTCGTATACTCTATCAATTGGAACAAGAACAGTGTGTAGCTCGTTTCCTACCCCAGGTTCTGCTTGTCCCTTCATCGTGTAGTACTGAGCTAATCCACCAACTGAAGAAAGTGCTGATCCCTCATCCTTTCCAGTGATGATATTCGTACCAGATCCAGGTTTAATAGTAGGCCTTCTTTTCTCTGAGTAGTGATGGAATACGTAGTTTCCTTTACCGTCTTCAGTAAGAGCAGTCTGAATCTCTGGTGATAGTTGTTTTCTTACCTTGGGTCCATCGTCAACAACTCCAAGTCTTCCTCCATCTCTGGATGCTCTTGTATCAATTCCTGATACATCTCCCAATCTATTAAAGGTTTCAGACTTTTGCTTTCTAACAATTCTTCCGCTGACATCTTTTCTTTTCTTTTCATCTTTTAATTCTTTTATGTGATCTGACCACTCTGTTATATTTGGATTTTCTGATTGGTTAAATATTTCTAAGTGAACCTGTTCCAAAGAAATATCTCCAGAATTATACTTATCCCATATAGAAGATATGTCATTTTTATACCCTTCTTTTGCTTTCTTTTTAGCAGGGAATATTGCCCGTGCTGCTTCCCAAGTTATAGACTGTAACTCTCTTGCTTTTATTCCAAGCTCATTGGCTAACTCTCTATAAGCATCTGCATAAAAAGCAAAAGATGCAGGCCCGAAGTCAACCTCAAAATCATTTGAAGCTAACGGCTTCATTAATGCAATAGCCATTGCATGAGTATCTATCGTTACTGCTCTATTGTTAGATGGGTCAGCTATATTTAGGTAGAAATTTCTAACCTTGTTAGCTCTCCCTATATTTTCATCTATATTCGAATCACTACCATTCCTAAACACAGAAACACCCTTTGCTATTACATCATAACCACTAAATGAAGAATCTCCTTTCTGAACAACATCTACATTTGTACCAGATGGTATTCTAACTGGAGCTTTTCTACTTATGTTTGCATCATAATCAAGTCGTATGAATATAGCAGCATCATAGTCATTAAGATCTGACAGTTTCTTTCCTATTAGTTTCTTTACGTTAGGAATGTATTTCTTCTGAGCATCATATTCCTTAGCTTTTGATACATAGTCATTGTACATTTCTTCTGTAAACACCAAGTTATTTGCATTTGACATTGTATCCATTATGACATGAGCTAAATGCAAATTATCAAACCAAGGCATCTGTGGTGATTGTGTAGCTATTATGGCTGATACTTGCTCTAATGATAAACCATATTCATCAGCCCAATTCTGAGCTATAACATTAGCTCCATCATACCATAACTTACTTATAGATCTAATTGTTGGTGATACCGAGTCGTAAACTACTCTTAAGTTTTTCTTTATTATATCTTTCGTTGTGCTATATACAGCGTCAGATTTTGAAGCCAATGCATCGCCTGATAGTCTTTTAAAACCATCGCTTATATTATATATCAATTCATTATGAAGAGATGACTTTAAAACCCTATTGTCTATATTTTTTATTTTATTAGACATCTCTATTAATGATTTTGACTTAATTAAATCCTGCAGTATCTTATATTTAGATATAGCTGAGTCCAATTTTTTAGTCTTATCATCAATAGACTTGTATTTTGTTGACTTTATTTTGTCTATTTTCTTTTTAGCTGATGCTATCTTTTTATTTATCTTATCTTTATTTTCAGACAATCTTATTTTATGTTCTTTTTCGTTTGTCTTTTCAACATTAGAAAAATCAACAGACTCAGTAATTGCTGTGTTGTATAGGTCAATTTTTGAAGCTACTGTATTGTATGAAGATGGAATTTCCTTCTTAACATTATATTGATTAATCTCTCCTTCAAACTTAACAGACTCTACGTTACCCCTCGTTTGAAAGATCTTAAATGTATTAAAGTTCTTTCCCTTTTTCGTTTTTCTTACTACTTCTTCTGATATTCTTTTAGATTCAGATTCTGTTAATTGTTTTCTTTTAGCTGTATATTCGCTATTCCATTCAGAAACTATACCTTCAATCTCCTCCCCAACAGCAACCTTACCAGCAATGGTATTCATAAGCTCAACGATCTCATTGTCTGTCATTGGCTTAAATCCAAACCTCTTAAGCAATGAATCGATCCACTGCTTAATAACATTTCGTGTAGGAAGCGGAAGTGTCTCGAAGTTCTCAGCCAAATACCCAACAAGCTCTGCCATCTTCTCTTCCGACTGAATGTTCTTGTTGTAGTTAGACATGAAGTCATTAAGGTATGAAGCAAGTTCCTTGTTCCCAGTGCTTTTCACCGCCTTATTGACAGCACGTATCATCTTGTCGGTAAGCTGTGTAGCAGCTGCATCAGTTCCAACCTTCTTTATAATAACCGCATGAAATACCTCGTGAGCCACAGTACGACCGTTAGCCTTCTGCTTGTTTATGTGTATGGTGTTAGTCGTAGGATTGTACTCGCCACGTGAAGCCTGCTTCTTTGAGTCCGTCTCACCAGTAGCCTTTCTGTATTCACTCTCCGTGTCATGCACGATTATCTTCACGTCTGGAAGAATTTTAGCTATTGCTTTCTGAGCTCTCTTAACCTGCTTTGACAACGGAACATTAGTAGGACCAAACGCCTCTGACAATACAGCGGCTTCTCTTGATGTCTTAAGATCAGTGCCGATACTCTTCGCCATTTCATAAGCCTGGTCATAGCTTTCTACGTAATCTCCATCTCCAACCTTGTAATTACCATCTGGATCATATGCAAAGAATACAACATCTGGTTTGTTCTTAAGCGGAGATCCTTCTGCATCCCATCCTTCTGGAGCGTACTCCTCGTTAAACTTAAGTCTGGCAACAGGTCTGAAACCATTCTTAATGTACATAGGCTCAAGCTCTGTCGCATAAGCATCCATAAAGAAACCACCAGCCTTTACTCTTGCTTGCTGTACAGCCTTTGCCACCTTCTTTAATGGAGACTTTGGGTTCTTGAACAGACCGCCCATGTATCCATCCTTCTTCACATATCCACCAGCGGTACGATCCTTAGTCATGAAGATTTTTCCCCCATCCTTTACAATGGTTGACGCTTCCTCTACACTAACTGGAGACACTTGTAGATCAAGTCCTTTGCCCTCTTCTTTCATCGCAGTGATAGCATCGCCTAATGATTGTGAATAGGTTACAGGATCGTTTGTAGTATCCTCTACCTCTGTGGTTTCAGTCTCAGTAGCTGCTGTTTTATTTTGAGTAGTTTCTTCTACTGAGGCAGCTTGTTGTTCAATTGCTTTTGCAACTGGAGCTGCTTGTTTTTCAACAGCTTTAGCGGTAGCAACTTCTGTCTTAGATTCCTTTATATAAGGTTCTTTAACAGTCATATTCTCCATTACTACCTCAAAAACAGGAGCAGGTATCTCACCTATCTTGTTCTGTCTATCCTTTATAGCTAGGTCTAGTGCTATGTCACCATCAAAAGTAAACTCACTACCAAACCTATCTACCATAGTAACAGTAGATAAATTACCATCTTCACCTATAACTATACCGTCTTCCTTAACAGTCATAGATGGTGTATCTAAAACTACTGTCTCTCCATTTGGACGTTTAGCCTTTACAGTTCCATCAGCAGTATCAAACTCTACTTCTTCACCGTTGTAGATGGCTTTTGCTCCTGAGAAGAATTCTTCGACTTTAACTTTTCGTACATTTTCTCTAGTGCTATCAGCTGCTCTCTTTTGGGCAACTGTGACAGTCTTATCCTTTGTTCTAAATTCATAGTTATCTAAATTTTCAGCCAAGTTTAATAGGCTATCTTTAACATTCTTTTTAACATCATCTGAATACTCTGAGTTGTCGATATTATCAAGCTCTGCAAATATAACTTCTAAGGCGTTATCTACATCTGCGTCATCTATATACTCAGCGTTATTCATCTTGTCAAGAAGTGGACCTACTATAGGTTCAATTTTTAAAGTTCTGAACCTATTCACTATGTATGAATCTACTTCTTCTTTACCTTCTTCGGTAACGACTTTAGGTCCTGCTTCGGGTTTTCCTCCCTCCACTTCTTGGCCAGTTGTGGTTTCTGGCTGAACAGAAACTTCACCTGTTGTTTGCTCTTGAACGGCATTTTGTGATATTGTTTTTAGTTGTTCGTTTATCTCTGCTAGTCTAGATCTTTCTGGAGTTGTTAGTGCCTCGTCATATTTACTTATGTCCTCTTCTAGTTTTTTCTTCTCAAGGATTAAATTAAAAGAATCTCTCTTGTCTCTTATACTTAGGTTCTCAGGTATTTGTGACGCAACAGCGTATGATGACTTGATAGCATCTATCCTTTGCTTTGCTTCTTCTTTTGTTATTTTACCATCCTTTAAATCAAGCTTTACACCAAGAGTCATAGTAGATCTAAGACTATTGTCCATTAAAGAGTTATAGAATAGATTGAACTTTTTGTCTTCCTTGCTTTCGAATCTATTTTGTCGAACTACATTTATAGCGTTAGATCCACCAGCCATTATCAGACCACCTATAGCACCGTAATAAGCATCAGTCTTTGCTATATCAAGAGCCTTCATGACTCCATCATATGTTGTAAGATCTGGTATATCCTTAAAGTAGTCCTTGCCTGTTATCTCATTTACAAGCCACTTCTCACTAGTTTCAAACAACTGTTGAGTTCCTTCAGTTCCACCTTCTATAAGAGACCCTCCAACAACCCTAACTGTTCCATCTAGCAACATTGTAGACAACCTCTTGTTTATCTCTCTCTTTATAGTGCTTATAGATGCATCCTTCGGAAGTGACAGCATAGTCTTATTAACTACACTCATTGCCAATCTGTCAACAAGAGGGTTCTTTCCTTGTCCCCATGAAGCTACACCATATCTTTCAAGAGCACCTATCACCATACCGTATGGTACTGATATCAATTTCTTTTCACCTTCTGATAAACCATCAAACTGAGGACCCATCATCTGCTCTTCCATTCCATTATAAGACTGTGTAAAGAACGCAAACTTCTGTAGCGCTGAGCTTCCACCACCAGACAGTGATGTCGCTATACTTTCAGAAAGGAACGATGCCACCTTTTCAATGTCATTCCTTTCCTCTGATGTTTTATACTCTTCTGTTGTTGACATACCAGAACCTACCCATCCTATATTGTTCTTTACGTCATTGTATATGTCTTGCTTTAGCTGCTTTGAAGCATAATCAAGTATCTTTGAATCTGAATAACCATCATCCTTTAGTTTTTCCCTCGTTATCGGATCTACAATATCCTCTCCAACTGCATACGGAAGAACGTCCATAGATGTTAAAAGCATTGCCTTTTCTATACTTGTTAACCCTTGAAAGAACCCAGATTCTAATATACCAAGGAAGTTACCTTGTCCTGCCTTTTTTTCGTATTCTATAGCAGCTATCTTCCCAGCACTTTTTTCATATGATTCCATGTTAGAGTACATGCTCATCATGTCTGCCTCCTTAACAGCAAGCTCGTGCATCTTATTATTTATTCTTATTCTTTCTGATTCATCAGACGGATTGTCGTTGAATGCATCTATATCAGACTTAAGCTTTGCGTACTCTTGCTCAAGCTGTCTTGACTGATATTTTAGTTCGTTATAAGTGTTGTTTATGCTTGAATTTATTTCCTCATCAGTAAACAATGTCGTTCCATATTTGTATGGATTTTCAGCCATCAACTTTGTAACTCTACTTATATATTTTGCCCTTTCTATTGTGTCCATGCTATTAACATCATCACCACTTAGCTCTGTTTTTTCGGACTCACTAAGGTATGTCTGCTTCATGAAATCTTTAATCGCTATTACTGCCTCTGGATCATTTACATCTACAGGAACAGTGATCTCTCTAGTTACCATACCAGGAGCTGGCGAATACTTTATAGTTACGTTGTCACCCATCCCAGACTCCAAGAATATGAAACCGTCAGCAGTAAAGTTTTTTCTTAACTTGTCTACAACTCCCTCCTCATCTGTTAGAACTAATGACTTATCTACTAAACTGTCTATTTTATCGTATGTATCAGCAGCCTTGAATGATTCATCGATTATTGACTTGTTTTTAGATTCCTCCTTTGCAAGGTACTTAACTGTCTTTTCATCGTTAGGATCTCCATTTACATCTACATCGTATCCTATACTCTTTAGGTGCTTTTGTGTAGCTATTGTTTTTTGCTTTTCGTATTCAGCATTAAACTCCTCACTTGATGCAGATCCACTCTTTTCTTGAGCGGCCTTATTTACAACATTCTCGAAAGTTGAATAATTCTCATCATTTAAAGGGCTAATGGCATTAGGTTTAGCCATTGCTGGAGTAAAGTCAGTGTCTGTCTTCTGTGTTCCTTTTTTTGCTTTCTTAACGTCATCCTCTGACCATCCAAAAACATCAGCCATCTCTTTGTCTGACATTATCTTTTCAGCTTCTGCCTTCTTGAGATTTGACTGAGCAATCTTGTTGGCTTTATCTGTGTCGCTTAAAGAAACGTTCTGCTTGAACTGTTTGTTTAGACCAGATATAGATCCCTCATTTTTTATTGTAACCCAGTCTTTGCCTGGCTCCTTTTTTTGCCAAGTATCATTAACAACTCTATACTCGTTTAGTACTTTTCCTGGGAATCCAGTAAATACCTTTGAACTACCTCCTACTGATGAAGATACCGAAGGCTTTGGCTTCTTCGTTTGCTGAGTAGCCGAAGAAGTAGGTTTTTGATTTTGTGCGGATGGTGATACCGACTGTTCTTTTTTTTTAATAGGTCTAAATGCCGAACTAAACGTGTTGTAGTCGGTGGTCTTAAACAAACCTTTTTGTCTTCCTAGATCATATAATTTCTTTCTCTGATCATCACTTGCGGATGAAAATGTGTTGAAGTCAGTAGACTGTATAATGCCATTCTGCTTATACAGATTATATAGTTGTTCTAGTTTATCGTTCATCTATTTATTATTTAAATATATCGTCTCCTGATCCGCTCTTACCACCGCCTTTAGGACTTTTATTTTCTTTTTTATTGTATAGATTCTGCTGTCTATCAAATGCATCATAAGATCCCTGTGTCCCTTTGGCTCCAGTTCCAGTACCAAAGAAGTAAGGGGCTAAATCTCTTAGGTTCTTTATTGAAGCCGTAGATGCCTTTATCATATTTCCATCTTCATCTGTTCTTGTTGTGTAGTATACATCAATACCTCCTCCATTCTTGTTATAAACAAATTTGAATTTCCCCCCAGAAGCAGCCTCCATAGCTGAAAGACCTTTACCACCAGTGTTATTCCATGCATCCTTAAGTGTCTTATATAGCCCGTATGTTTCTTCATCGCTTCCACCACCATTACCATTACCATCGCCACCACCGCCAGAAGACCACTGCTGCTTAGGAGACCCAGATACCTTACGCTCCATTCGAATATCGACATCCTGCATTACTCGATCCTTAGCTAACTTCTGCTGTTCTTCTGTAAGCACTGGATTTATCACGCCGTTTGGTTCTTTTTGTATCTTAATAAGATTAGTCTCAAGATCCTTTATTTCCTTTTCAGTAAGAGTTGGATTAGCATCACCAGCTGTCTTTTTTATCTGAATGGCATCGTCAATAAGCTCTTGTCTCTTTGACTTGTATTCTGCATCATTCATGTAGTATGAAGGATCATTGAGAACTCCATTGTCTACAAGTACAGAAACTTGCGCCCTTGGGTTTGAGTTAGGGGCTACAGCTTCTGCTACCTTTGCTCTCATAGGACCATACACCTCTTCGTTTTGTCTAATATCTGTTATTGTAAGTTCTCCACCACGACCTAGATCTTTAAATGTGGTCCATGGATCCCATCCCTCTGTCATTGACTCAACAGTTGAACCGACATCTACCTTATTTACTTGTATGTTTTCTGGCATGTTCATGGTTCTTGTATCCATAACATCTCCAATAACCTTTCCAGTATTCGGGTCAACCTTAGCCATGTATACACGACCATCCTGCGATACTTGTATCTTTGTGTTTGGTATGTTTGCCATCTGTCCGAATCTATCAAGAAACTCAAGCTCAAGATTACTGGCAACGCCTTCTTCCTGTCTCTTAAGTACCTCCTGATATCTTTCATCAAATGTCTTTGCTGATGATGCCAATATAGACCAGTTGTCCTGTAGGTTTGTTATGTTATTGCTGTACTCCTTTGGGGTTATGATGCCAGCCTTTAGGTCCTTATTCCACTTCCATATCTGATCCTTAGCATTGAATGCTCCATCCAAGAACATCTGGTTAGCCGTCTGGCTTTTACCCATTATAGATGGGTCGTTAACTATATTTTCAAGGTCTTTAGCCTTCTTGTCAAGAGCCTCTTTTTCTGCCTCTCTTTTTGTGCCAATTCCGTAAATCTTTTCAGCCATCTGGTTAGAGAGGGCTTGCCAATCTACAGACTTTTCTGGCGAGACGTATCCTGCGTATTCCATTACTTTATATTACTAGAATATTGAACTTGTTAATCCATCCATTGGAACCTCTGTGCCATAGTCTCCAGATACACTTCCAGTATAATTAGGTTTTGGCTTTTTATAGACAGATGAGAATGCATCCTTACCAACCTTCTGTTTTCCATAAAGGTCTATCATTTCAGCCCCATATCCAAGAGCCTCACCAGCAGATCCAATAGCTCCAGCGATAGCCTCAGCCTTTCTAGTCTCAGCATCGGCTTTTGCTTGTTGTGCTCCTTGAAGCTTCATGGATCCTAGCTCGAACTCTCTAATTCCCTGTCTAGCATTAATATCACTCTGTGCCGAAGCCTCGTACAGATCTCTCTGCATCCCCATCTCTCCAGCCTGTGCAGCCAACGCCAGCTCTTGGTCTTTCTGTGCCTGTACAATGTTAGACGCAGCACCGATAACCCCCTCAGCTCCAGCTCCTTGAGCCGCACCTAATGCTGCTGTAGTAGTTCTATCCAAACCTTCGCGTACACGATCGAAGCCAAGTGTAGGTACTTGTACTCTATTAAATGCATTCTGCTCTTTAATATTAGCTATCTGCTTTGCCGCTGCATCTGCAGCTCCTGCCGCTGCCTTGGCCTGCTTGTTTGCCTTTACTGCTTGACCGATGTTCATCCCCATTCCAGCAAGTGCTGTACCTGCTGCCACTGCTGTTGTTACTGCTGCCATATCTTTATTAATTCTTGACAGTCTTGATCACCAAGCTTAAATCCGCATCTTTCATACTTTTGGATAAGTGGTTTGTTCTTGACTGACGCATAAACAAATTCATAACCTTTGTCGCGGGCTATAACAGATAGTGTTGTTATAAGAAGTTCTATAGCCTCTCCTCTGTCAGAAATTCTGTACTCCTTATTTGACACGATGTATTCAACCCATGCCATAGTGGAGTTAGTGAAGTAAACAAACCCAGCACATATATCTATACCGTCCTTGCTTACCATCACTCCACCTGTGCCATTTTCTGGAAGCATCTTCCTTGATGGTGCCACCCATCCCCATGAATCCCACCACTTGACCAGTGTATCTGAGTAGTCGGCATCATTCAAGTATCTTACTTCCATGATGCAAAGATAGTAAAATTAAGGGTTACTTTTAAAAACGGATGATGAAATTGCAAAGATTTCTACCTCAGTTGTTGATGAATTTATAAGTTGCACCTCCATGTAGTATCCACGGGCACCAAAAGACTCTGCCATTGAGTTCTTTACATACACAATTACATTTCCTGGAGCTATGGCTGATGCCGTTGCTGCAGTAAGGGTTATCGTTGTAGCGGTGTGTGAGGCAACAGTCCCAAGTAGGGTCAGTGTACTTGTTCCGTTAATCTTGTACAGCTTATCTCCAGTACTTATGCTTGTACCAATATCAAATGCGAATAGCAGTGTGTACGTTCCAGAGTTGTACGAAACAACGGACCCGATCCCCTGTGTAGATAGAGACATCGTATCATATGAACCATCATCTGGTCTACGTATAAACGCATACCATTCACCTTCCTTCTCCTTGTAATAGGTGTCTGAAATTGTTCCGCTCGATAGATCAGTTGTTATGGTTGTGTACCAAGGCTGCGTACTATCAAGTGATACCGTCTTAAACATCTTGTTAGACATTGGCTCCTGGTTGAATACAGTGGTAAGAGTTGAGTCATACGTGTAGTACTCAGTATTAGGCCAGTCATAGTAGAATGCATTACGCGTAGCGTTAGTATTGTGCTTGTACAAGCAACCATCCTTCCACGTATAGAATGATCCGTTAAGACCAATCATCCATTCTGGCTTAAATGACCAGAACGAGGTCCATCCCTGTGATCTTTCTGAAAATGTAACTGTCTCTATAGCCATTGTGCAAAGATACTAAATTAACATGTGTGGATATCGCATACCTTACCAGTCTCGCATACCTTTACTGAATCCAGTGACCCATCGACATTGTACCACCTGCTGCCACCCATCAATACATCTATACCTTTGTAGTCAATATAGATGGTATCACCAAGTGTAGGTACGTCCCCAATACCATTATGATACATCATTGAGTAGGTAGGACTTATCAAACATGCAGCAGCTCCAGATGCGCTTACATTTTCAACATCCATTGCGAACGGCGTTAACTGAATACCAGTAGCTACAGTTATTGTAACAGTTGTAGGTGAGCTTGATCCAAAGCAGTTTGTTGCTATAAAGTCTATATCGAAAGAACATGCCTCTGTTGGAGTTCCGCTAAGTCTTCCTGTCGTACTGTTCAACGAAAGTCCGTTTGGAAGATAGAACGAGTCGTCTACACTGATAGATGTAGCTGTACCACTACCAAACGAAAGTGTTGCAGCAGTAGCGCTAACCCTTACGGTAGACCCAGCATTTACAGACACGTTCTTTATAGTGGTATCACAAAACGTGACAGAGAATATGCTTCCCTTTGTTCCACCAGTAAGCTCGAATGTTTCGCATGCCCCATCGATCGCCCATGATGTTGGGCTGTTCGTAGCACTAAGTATGATGTCTACTTCTCTACCTATAACGAAATCAAGGTCAACCTGGTTTACAGTAGGAACAGCAATGCTTGCACAGTCGCACTCACCATAGGATATAACAACTCCATCAGTTCTGATTCCTATGTACTTACCGCCAGATACTGGAGGTGCGCCCAACGACGTTGGATTCATAATATGGTATGCATTCCCTCCGTCATACAGTGTGTCTCCGTCAGCATCATCATATATTCTATCTCCATACGAGGGAAGCGTTAGAGGTCCATCGTGCCACTTCTGATCGTTAGGTGTCTGAGAACATACATTCGCAAGAGTTCCGTTTGTTATATCGATATAGAAAGTACTCAACGAAGGCATAACCCTAGATACAGTCCATGATGACGAGTTCAACGGTGCATACACTGTAAGCACAGCGTCTGCCATATCTAGGTGTTTCTTGAATCTAATAGTAGCAGACCCGTTGTTAACTAAACCATTAAGTGGAGTATGTAGTTTTATGTCATCTGGATCAATACCCTTTGCTATCAAAGCGTTATAGTTTGCTACGCTGTTAAGTCCTATATACCCAGTATCAGAAACAATAGCACCGTTGTACTCAAGCATAAATCTACACGGGTTTCCTCCAACAGTGTGCGATATTCCAGCCTTGCCCTTGTTACTTCCGAAGTCAACATTGATGTACTTCGTAGCAGCTTTTCCACTGTAAGATCCACTTCCAGTTGATAGGTTATCCCTTATGTCCCATATAAGGTATAGGTATTCATAGTTGCTAGGGTTGCTAAATACGAATGTACCTACATACCTTCCTCCAGATAGTGACATACTAACTGAAGTTGCTAGAGATATAATAGTGTCCTTGTCAGCCTCTGTATACACAGTGTCTGTAACAAGATAGTACGCCTTGTTATTTAATGACGTTTCAAAATCTTTAACGTTAGGATCTAATCCAACTAAGCCAGAAGCGATGGTGACTGTTGCTCCATCATACGGCATATAGTCAACACCTCCGACTCCAGTCTTTGTGTCGAACAGCGCCAGCCCAGTAGGGGAAAGCTCGATGTTATTCAAGTCAAAGTTTGAACTTCCAGTAAAGCTATATCTCTGCTCTGCCTTCATTAGAATTTATCGTTATTTATTACCATTAATGTTATCTTACCTTTCTTGCTTCTTCCTTGAATAAGTGTAAACTCCTTTGCAAGACCATCGCAGTATGTAACAACAAACTTCACATTTCTTATAGCTCCAGTCCCGTTGGCTGCTACACTGCAGTATATATCCTGGTTTCCTATACCATACCCAGAGTTAGTACCAAGTGCTGTTATCCATGATGTACCGAAACCAGTATTCAATAGTGTAACGGTCCATGATGTACTTGTGTTTATCGTGAATAGGTATAGGTTGTTCGCTATAGGGCTACCTATCTTCAGCTGATTCTTATTGATAGTTAGCTCGCATTCTTGAACGCTATTGTTGTTGTACGCAAGTGTATACATGTTCTTGTCTGGATCGTATGCCCCAAGCTTTTGCTCATAAGGCTGATCCCTCATAAGATCCCTAAAGTGATCTCTCATCCCTGCATCTGAAATTGGAATTGGTTCAGCATCTCCAGACATCTGCAATACAGCTCCTCTTCTCTGATCAGTAAACCACTTTATTCCTCCCCATACAGCGAACGACTCTGGATTACCACTAATACCCCACTCTCCTGGGTATGGTATCTGAGAGCCCAACACCTCTGGTATAGACACAACGGACCCACCGCCTACAGAGTCAGATAGAAGGTTCTTTCCATAAAGAACTCTCGACACCTTGTTCTCTTGTAATACCAAAAGGTTTGTGTCCTCTGCGTGTAGTTTCTGTATTGATCCAAACTCCTTGTCTAGATACTTAAAGTTAGCTATTGATAAATTGAACTCATTCAACTTGTCAACACCAGTATTCTCTCCGTATATCCCAGAGTAGCATATCGCAGACTCAGATCTTCTTTGGCTGTAGTCTTCAACGTATGAATTAACTCTTGGGCTGTACTCTAGTGTTGTTGAATTCCAGTCGTCACGAATTCTGTCAGACTCCAAACCATTACCAAATGTCCATGCATTGAAGTCTGAGTTTTCATTTCCAGGGTAGTTAAGCTTAACAACCGCATTCGTATAGAAGCTACCATTAACAGTCTGATTCACATTATTCGGAGAGTCTGTCGTTATAGCCATGTGTACACCCCCAGTAATGTCGTATGTCTGAGTTGTTTCGTGATATACTTCAAGGTTGTTATCGTCTGGAACTGTTTCAACTACTGTTGGTTGTTCTTGTTGGAGTATTTCGAAGTTAAACACAAACTTACTTGAATCTACTCCAGCATTGTTATGCAATTGTCTTGCGTAACTTCCAGCCACAGCGTTCTCTGGAACTGCAGAGGCTATTATCATCCTTACTGGATAATTTCTTGCTTCAATAGTGTTACCAGCTATTATTCTATTTGTGTCTATGTTTGTATTATTGTTGCCAATTAACGTCCAATTACTACCTCTTCTGAATCTTATTTGACTACCTTTTATGTTATTACCCTGTACGTCTAGATATACAAACTGATCTCTAGCTCCAGACTCATACCACCACTCTTCAATATTTTCAAATCTTCTAGGAGAAACAAATTCTTGAAGTATTCCTTGTCCACCGCCATAGGATGGGTTGGCAATATCTTCCCATACTTGCAATCTTATTCTAGCATTAGCCTCTATAGCTCTATCAGTCTCTGGAGTAGTTGGAGACCAATTATCTCCAGGCACAATAGCTACTGGTTGAAACAAAAATTGCTGTGCTGGGAATAATTGCTCGTACCTACAGTTGAACACCCACTTATCTCCAGGAGTGTATGCAGATTGATTAAATGTGGCCGTAAAGAATGCTGTCTGAACCGTTCCACCCTGTGTAATTTGATATCCACTCTGAACTATATACTGACTTCCAGTATATCCTATTGGAACCTTAAGTATGCTGTATGTAGTAGGTGTGTCTATCTGAACAGTTATCCTTTCATCCTTGAATATGTTTGTAGGATCTGGAATAAATGTATCGTTACTAAGTGTGATGCCATTAGGATCACCATCTCCATAGTGCATCGGAACATCAACGTATCCGTTTATACTAGTTGGAGCAACTGGGTTAACTATATCAATGTTTGGTGACTGATCTCTCGAAGATGCTCCTTGTCCAACAGTCCAGTTCCAATATTGTCCATATCCACTAACCTCATTAAGGTCATCAACTTTTATCTTGAAATATAGTCCAGCATATCCATTACCGTTAAGCCATCCGTCAACATTTTTCTGAGCGATCTCAAGAACCTTGTATCTCTTATTTGAGTAAGTTGGTCCACTAGCTAGTGACTTTACTATAACATACCCACCTTCTTTTACTTTATCCCTGTCGGATGGATTTATTTGCAACCATCTATAGTAAGTGTCGCTATATATCCTTATCGGAAAAATATTGTAGTACTCTTTCTTACTGGACTTTACCAACAGCCTATACTTTGTAGCCCAGCATGGAGGAGGGTTACTGATGTTTACAACAAGGCTATTAGCTCTATCAGACTGTGTCGCTGGTATGTAGGTTGTATTGTCATTAGAAGTAAATACAGTTGTAGAACGACCGTACTCATCTAAGTACTCTATACCTACCTCATAGTCTCTGTCAGATCTCCATGTTCGTCTAGGTGTTCCGTTAAGTATGTCTGTTGTTGATTCATAGTTTACATCTAAGTCAACATTTATCTCCTCTCCATTACAATCGTTCATGTCGTAAAACTGAACGTAGTTTCCATACATTAATCTATTCCCAACAAACTCCTGAGATTTTGCTTTTAAAGGAACATTGTCAAACAATCTTCCAAGCTGTGCCGAGTCTAGTACTCCGTATGTCTTGTTATTATTAAACGTGAATGTGTGAGTTATATTATTACTCAAACCAAGCTTCTCCTTGTTAAACGATTCAACAACATATATGTTGTTACTTCTAGCGTCTCGCATTAAAAGCTGAACCTCTTTAACAAACTGATCTCCAGTATTAAACGAAACTACACATGAGTTGAAGTCATTGGTCATCGCCTTGTTTGACCCTGACACTGGGTCTAGCTCAAAGTCTCCAGCGTGGAAAGCAACAGCAGAAAACGGACTCATTGCTGAGTACTGATCGTCAATGTTCTTGTATCGAACAGAAAAGTATAGAAACTTCTCCTCTATGTTATTGGACTGAATCCCTGCATCGTTCGTTACTAGTATCCTTGGTGAATCCAAAGGTGGCTTCACGATAACATCAATATCGTCAGCAATACGAGCGTCATCAATGGCATAACCCTTGGCGCGAGCTATGTTTACCCTTCTTGGCGGATTATAGTTATCAGTCCAGTAAAGGTATCCGTCTATGTAGTTGACGCCAGTAATGAGGTAGCGCCTTGCAAATCTAAGCGTGCTCTCCGTTGTTGGAGTTGCTTTGGTACATACTAGTACACGAGTAACGATGTCGTTGACTTCATCATACTCGAATATTCCATCAAACGTATCAGC